>OJKY01000115.1_pt1 | contig 77338 bp, 57 predicted proteins | sample 1596571 | NCBI WGS metagenome assembly OJKY01 (sample SAMEA4350170, study PRJEB24818) | metagenome | biome: human; feature: gut; material: faeces | place: Denmark | collected 2013-09 | reverse complement strand
CTTTTCTTACTCCTTGACGATTTATTCTTGACAGTATTTCAATGATCTCTTGAATATAATTTTGAACCGGATTATGCCGATTCTATGTTTAATTTTAATTTATCGGTAAAAATTTACCGAAGTATTGATTTTAAAGAAAAAGATAGATTTATCATCCCTGCCGCAAGGTAAATTACTCATCAATACTATCAATGCTCATTCGTATAATACAGCATTAAAAGATTCTCTTTTTGCAGAAGCTTTACAGGAAGGTGATGCATTGATACCTGATGGCATCAGTATCGTGAAAGCTTGTAAATGGTTGAATGCAAAATCTCAACCGACAGAGCGCATAGCCGGATGGGATTTATTTGAGTTTGAAATGAATCGTTTAAATCAAAAAGGTGGAAAATGCTTTTTCATGGGGAGCAGTGAAAAAGTATTAGCTCTAATAAAAGAAAAAGCTAAAGTTGTTTACCCTAATATAACAGTAGAAACTTATTCTCCACCTTATAAACCGGAATTCAGTGAAGAAGATAACAAAAAGATAATTGATGCTATTAATCAGGCTAACCCTAATTTGCTTTGGATTGGAATGACTGCCCCCAAACAGGAAAAATGGACATATAGCCATTGGAATGAATTAAACATTCATTGCCATGTAGGAACCATTGGAGCTGTTTTTGATTTCTTTGCAGGAACCGTAGAACGTGCTCCTATATGGTGGCAAGAACACGGCTTAGAATGGTTATACCGCTTAATAAAGGAACCTAAACGTATGTGGAGAAGGTATATTATTGGAAATACTAAATTCTTAATCAACATACTTCACGAAAAACTCAATAAGTAATATCATTATGCAACACTACGACTACCTCATAGTAGGCGCAGGGCTCTTCGGTTCTGTATTCGCCTACAAAGCCAAACAACAAGGCAAGAAGTGCCTCGTTATCGATCGCCGTCCTCACCTGGGAGGAAACATCTATTGTGAAAAGATGGAAGGTATCAATGTTCACAAATATGGTGCACACATCTTTCATACTTCGAATAAAATGGTGTGGGATTTTGTAAACTCGATTGTAGAGTTCAACCGATACACCAATTCGCCTGTAGCTAATTACAAAGGTAAACTATATAACTTGCCTTTCAACATGAATACGTTCTATCAGATGTGGGGAGTGACCACTCCTGCTGAAGCAACAGCCAAAATTGAAGAACAAAAGGCAGAAGCTGTGGCACGCATGAAAGAGCAGGGAGTAACCGAGCCTCGTAATCTGGAAGAACAGGCACAAGTACTTATCGGAAAGGATATTTACGAAGCACTGATTAAGGGTTATACCGAAAAACAATGGGGACGCAAATGTACAGAACTTCCGGCTTTTATCATTAAGCGTTTGCCTGTACGTCTGGTATTCGACAATAATTATTTCAACGATAAATATCAGGGTATTCCTATCGGTGGATATAACGTATTGATTGAACGTCTGCTGGAAGGTGTGGAAACTCGTCTGAACTGTGATTTCTTTGCCAATCGTGAGGAACTTTCAGCACTGGCCGACAAGATTGTGTTTACAGGAGCGATTGATGAGTTCTACAATTATCAGTTCGGCAAACTGGAATATCGTACCGTGAACTTTGAAACTGATGTATTGGATATGCCAAACTATCAGGGCAATGCTGTAGTGAACTATACAGAAAAGGAAGTACCTTACACACGTATCATCGAACATAAGCATTTCGAAATGTTTGGAGCAGATATCGAGGCTTGTCCCAAAACGGTTATCTCGAAGGAATACAGTTCGGAATGGACGGAAGGCAGTGAACCTTATTATCCGGTAAACGATGAAAAGAACAATTCTTTATACCTGAAATATAAAGAACTGGCTGATAAGGAAATGAATGTAATATTCGGCGGTCGTCTGGCTGAATATAAGTATTATGATATGCATCATATAGTAGAAAAGGCTTTAAATTATTTCCTGTAATTAGTTTTCTGTATTAACAAACTTTCTCTTTCATTTCATTTTTTCGGAATATATAGTAACTTAGCAAATTACTTTAACGGGTCTATTAATTTAAAAACATAATCTCACTATGTACTATATATGGTTTGATGAAAGTGACAAGGAAGGAGAATTCTATTCAAATTTTTATGGAGGCATTCTAATAAAATCAGAGCATCTGGAAAATGTGCTTCAGATGATGAGGTGTATTGTCGAGGAGGTTGGACTTTCGGGTGAGGAAGTGAAATGGCAGAAAGTAAACCAATATACATTCGACAAATATATCAGACTGGTGGATTTCGTTTTTGACTTACTGGAAAACGGATTTGCCAAAATCAGAATTTTCTTCCGGAATAATCAGTTTATTCCTACGGGACTGACCAAGGAACAGAAAAGAAATGAATTCTCACTTCTCTATTATCAGTTCATCAAACATTCTTTCGGACTCCAATACTCTAATCCTACCAAGAAACCTATTAAACTGAAATTGTTTATTGATGATATTCCACTAAAAGGTGAAGATAAAAGGGTATTCGAAAGTTTTCTTTACAGACTGAATTCGGATGATGTGTTCAATAAAGGAAATATCATACTGGCTAAAGGAGATATCAGGGAGGTGGACTCTAAAAAGCACCTTCCTCTTCAATTGATGGATTTAATACTGGGAGCTATCTGCTTCAGACTGAATGATAAGCATAAAATAAAAGACCCGCAAACGAACAGAAGGGGAAAAAGAACCCGATTAAAGGAACAGTTGTATAAACATATCAATTCTCGCATAAGAAAAATCAAGCCTGGATTTAATGTCGGAGAAAGTACGGCAACCATTCTTCCAGCTGACAAATGGAATTATCCCTACATGCACTGGAGCTTTCGACCTAATAATAACATTCGAGATTTCACTAAATCGAAAGGATACAGAAATAGCCCCCATACATCTACCGAGTGAGCTACGGTCAAACGTAGCCTTTCAATGTATCAAGGGCTATAAATTCCTAATGCAAAGGAACATATTTTTTTCCAAATAAACAAGAAAAGCAGATTTATATTTTGTTTTTTCAATATTTTAATTATAAGAAAGCATAATATTCGTCGCTAAAATCGAGATAATATGAATGATTTTAAAAACTTAAATATCGCCGTAGCTGGTACAGGCTATGTAGGTCTGTCCATTGCTACCCTGCTGGCACAGCATCATCACGTGGTGGCCGTAGACGTTATCCCTGAAAAGGTAGAGAAGATAAACAACCGTATCAGTCCGATACAGGATGAATATATCGAGAAGTATCTGGCGGAGAAGGAACTCGACCTGACGGCTACGCTCGACGGAGCCTCAGCCTATAAGAATGCGGACTTTGTGGTGATTGCAGCTCCTACCAACTACGATCCGGTGAAGAACTATTTCGATACATCGCACGTAGAGGAGGTTATCGATCTGGTATTGGAGGTGAATCCGGACGCGGTGATGGTCATCAAGAGTACCATTCCCGTGGGGTACTGCCGCAGCTTGTACGTAAAATACGCAGAGAAGTTCAAGAATACTCCTTCCCTCGCCGGAAAGAAATTCAACCTGCTGTTCTCGCCGGAGTTCCTGCGTGAAAGCAAGGCGCTGTACGACAATCTTTATCCGAGCCGTATCATCGTGGGATTCCCGAAGCTGATAGAAGGACGCAACGAGGAAAACGAGGCTATCAAGGCTATCGCTGGCGAACACCTGGAAGAGAAGGCGCACGAATTTGCGGCTTTGCTTCAGGAAGGAGCTCTCAAGCCGGATATAGATACCTTATTCATGGGACTGAAGGAGGCGGAAGCGGTGAAGTTGTTCGCCAATACGTATCTGGCACTGCGTGTGTCTTACTTCAACGAACTGGATACGTATGCGGAGGTAAAGGGACTGGATACGCAGGCTATCATCCAGGGTATCTGTCTGGATCCGCGTATCGGCATGCATTATAATAATCCGTCGTTCGGCTACGGGGGTTACTGTCTGCCGAAGGATACAAAGCAGTTGCTGGCCAACTATGCGGATGTGCCGGAAAACTTGATTCATGCCATCGTGGAATCGAACCGTACGCGTAAGGATTTCATTGCCGACAGGGTATTGCACAAAGCGGGTTATTATGACTATTTCAACCGTGGGGATTATAATCCACAGGAAGAAAAGGTGTGTGTCATCGGGGTGTACCGTCTGACTATGAAGTCGAACAGTGACAATTTCCGTCAGAGCTCTATCCAGGGGGTAATGAAGCGCATCAAGGCAAAAGGTGCTCAGATTATCATTTACGAACCTACACTGGAAGATGGTAGTACGTTCTTCGGCTCAAAGGTGGTAAACAACTTAGAGGAATTCAAGAAGGAGTCGCAGGCTATTATCGCCAATCGTTACGATGCGTGCCTGGATGATGTGAAGGAGAAGGTATACACGCGTGATATTTTCCGCAGGGATTAAAAAGCTTCTAAAATAATACAAAAACCAATCATGCAAACCCACGTAGTCATCATGGCAGGCGGCATAGGAAGCCGCTTCTGGCCCATGAGCACCCCACAATACCCCAAGCAGTTCATCGACGTGATGGGGGTAGGAAAATCGCTGATACAGCTTACGGTACAGCGTCTGAAAGAGATCTGCCCGATGGAAAACTTCTGGGTGGTGACATCGGAAAAGTATGTAGACATCGTAAAGGAGCAGCTTCCGCAGGTACCGGAGCAGCATATCCTGGCGGAACCGGAGGCGAGGAATACGGCACCGTGTATCGCGTATGCGTGCTGGAAAATCCGGAAGGAGTTCCCGCAGGCGAACATCGTGGTGACTCCCTCGGATGCGCTGGTGATTGACACGACGGAATATGCCCGCTGCATCCGGCTGGCTCTGGAAAAGACGGCGCAGTCGAACGCCATCGTGACCTTGGGAATGAGGCCTACCCGACCAGAAACGGGCTACGGGTACATAGCGGCTCAGGGTGAAGCCGACGAAAAGGGTATCTGCAAGGTGGAAGCGTTCAAGGAGAAACCGGACGTGGAAACGGCGAAGAGGTATCTGGCGGCGGGGAATTATTTCTGGAACGCGGGGATATTTGTGTGGAACGTGGAAACGATTACGAATGCCATCCGTACGTTCGTGCCGCAGATTGCGGGGGTGATGGACGAGCTGGAGCCTGCCTTGTTTACTGACAGGGAAGCGGACGAGCTGAAACGCCTCTTCCCCACTTGCGAAAAGATTTCCATCGACTATGCGGTGATGGAGAAGGCGAAGGATATCTATGTGCTGCCGGCAGAGTTCGGATGGAGTGACCTGGGTAGCTGGGGCTCGCTGCACACGCTGTTGCCGCAGGACGAGAATGGCAACGCGACGGTGGGCGACAGCAAGGTGGACTTGTATAACTGCCACAACTGTGTGGTGCACGTGGCGGAAAGCAGACAGGTGGTGCTGGAAGGTCTGGAGAACTACATCGTGGCCGAGAAGGACGGTCGCCTGCTGGTGTGCCGCCTGAGTGAAGAGCAGCGCATCAAGGATTTTTCGGCGGGGAAGTAATTTATCTAGGCTCCCCTAAGCTGGCAATGAACTGACTGCCAAGGGCACGAAACCAGTAGTATATAGAGAATTTTCTAAAAAAACAGACAAATTTAAACCGAAAAGGTTCATATTCGTTATATTTGTGACGAATATAAACCGATAAATACCATGAATATGGAATTAAAGATAAGTAACTTCGGCCCCATAAAGGAAGCTAATATAAACTTTGGTAACTTAACCTTTCTGATCGGACCGCAAGCCAGCGGTAAAAGTCTATCTTTGGAACTACTGAAACTTATCGTAGACAAGCAACACATTGTTTCCACGCTCCGGAATTACAACTATATTTTACATAAAGCGGATGCAAAAAACATACTAGAATGCTATTTCGGGGAAGGCTTGTCCGGACTTTTCAAGAAAAATACAAAAATCTCATGGTCGGATATTCCTTTCTCGCCTCAGAATTTACTGAAAACCGTTTCCCGCAAAAAGATTCCGGACAACCCCAAGGAGTCGGTATTCTACGTACCGGCACAGAGAATACTCAGCATCGCAGACGGACGCCCCAAGAACTTCATGGAGTATGACATTTCTAATCCGTATGTATTGCGAAGATTCAGTGAGACCTTACGCGTATTCATGCAAGGGGGACTGGGTAATCCTGATACGATTTTCCCGATGAGAAACAGAATGAAACAGGCGGTAAGAAATTCTATCAAGGATACAATATTCCATGATGGAAAGGTGGTGATTGACAAAACGGGTGAACAGCGGAAAATGAAAATAGAAATAGACGACATGAAGATTCCGTTTATGGCCTGGAGTGCGGGACAAAGAGAATTCATGCCGCTATTGCTGGCTATTTATTGTTTGTCGGGCCCTCCTACTCCGGTAATCAATAAAAGTGACTATCAATGGGTCATTATCGAAGAACCTGAAATGGGTTTGCACCCGAAAGCGATACAGTCTATTTTGCTGGGAATTATCGAACTGGTACAGAATGGATACAATGTGGTGATATCTACACATTCGACTACATTCCTGGAGTTTGTATGGGCTTTCAACAGCCTCCAGTCGCTTACGGAAGAAAAATTTAAGGAGGCTATGTGTGAAATGTTCGATATACATATCAATACAACTACCGCGAACTTATTTGATAATTTCAAGGAGAAAACCATCAAGACATTCTATTCGGCGAAAAAAACCGCTGCCGATGGTTTCACCTTTGCCGATATCTCTACACTCGATGCTTTCAGCGAGGATACAGATGTTTCGGAATGGGGAGGATTATCAAGTTTTGCCGGGAAATCATCTGATATTGTGAGCCGTTATGGGGAATAAAAAAACGACAACGGTTTTTCAGCAGGCTGTAGAAAGTACGCCGGACATCAACAATGGATTTCGTAACGGACTACAGGCTTTGGGCTCGAATGCTCAACGAATCACCGCACAAGATACCCGGAAACTGGAAGGTAGTGTGGATATTGATGCCTGTACACAAAGTTTATATCCCAACGAAGCACGTTGGGATTATGCCGTAGGATATGATAAAAAGGCTTATTTCTTTGAGATTCATCCGGCTGATACGAGTAATGTAAAAGAGATGATTAAAAAAGCTGAATGGTTGAATAAGTGGTTAATTCAAAAAGCTCCAGCATTGAATTCGCTGGTTGTAAATAAAGTTTTTTACTGGATTGCCTCAGGAAGACAGAAGATTTTACCCAATTCACCACAATCTAGACAATTATCACGAAGCAAGATTAAATTAATCAGTAACTGTAAACTTCCTTTATGATAACCTGAAGAGGGGCTAAAAACATTACCTGAAAAGATAACACTCCTGCACCTGAAATAATGGCACATATAGTGGAATCAGTAGAGAAGATGCTAGACCCGCTGCGTGAATCGTGGAAAACTTGTTGTAACAACAAGAAAATCGGCTCACCAGCCATCCGCATAGTATCGGGATATCGCAGTTCTGAATTGAACCGTTTGATGGGAGGTCCTGTTACTTCAGTACACCACTCAGGGTATGCGTTCGATCTTGTTCCGTCAAACGGTTGCATGAAGAAGTTTAAGGACTTCTGCCGTGATTTTTTTACAGGCAAGGCTTTCGACCAGTTGATTTCTGAAAATGAAGACAGCACGGGTATACCAAGTTTGATACATGTGGGGTACAGGCATCCTGACGGTGTGCAGCAACGCGAACAATACCTCTCACTCATCGACGGGAAATATTATCCGATGACAAAATAACAGCTGAAAAGATCTTCTGAAATCGTCACGGTACACACCATGCGGAGTATCGTGGCGTTTTTTTTGTATCGGCTTGTGGTTTCGGTATTTATTTGCTTACTTTGTAATTATCAACGACTAATGCATGTTCGCGACCTGAAATCGCCGGAACTGACCACAGCACAGAATGGTGTGACTACCGGCTAGAAAGTATGATCCGATGACAGAATAACAGGTGAGAAAATTCTTTTGTTAAACGAAACAGAAAAAGGAGGAAATATGGACGGTATGGATTTGACTTGCGGGCACTTTGTGAACCCGTTTACCGATATCGGATTTAAAATTATATTCGGACAGCCTGCCAGCAAGGAATTGCTTATCACGCTCCTGAACGAACTGCTGGCGGGAGAGCATCATATCGAGAACCTGATTTTTCTGGACAAGGAGAATCACTCCGACAGCATGGCGGATGCGGGTATCATCTACGACCTGTACTGCCTGACGGATACGGGGGAATATATCATCGTGGAGATGCAGAACCGGTTCCACAGCAGCTTTCTGGACCGCACGCTGTTCTATATGTGCAGGGCTATCGGCAGGCAGGTGGAGAACTTGCGCGAGAAGAGGAAAAAAGAGCGTGAGCTGAAAATGGGAAAGCCGGACGAAGAGGAGGAAGATGATTTTTTGCTGAGGGAACCGATGCAGGAAAACTACGGGGCCAGATACAGGCTCTCTACGGTATACGGTATCTTCCTTATGAACTTCCGGGAGCCGGGACTGGAAGAAAAGTTTCGTACGGATACTGTTATAGCCGACCGGGAAAACGGTAAGGTGGTGAACCCGCACTTCCGGCAGATTTTCCTTCAGTTCCCGTATTTCACCAAGGAGCTTAAGGACTGTAAAACTCTTTATGACAAACTTATTTATACACTGAAGAATATGCAACATTGGAACCGAATGCCTGATGCATTGAAAGAACAGGTTTTCAACCGTCTGGAGGAGCTTGCCGCTGTGGCTAACCTCTCGATGGAGGACCGTATCGCCTACGATAAGGCGCTGGACCGCTACCGTGTGAGCCGGATCGTAGAAGAAGATGCGCGCGAAGCTGGTTGGAAAAAGGGCCTGGAAGAAGGTAGAGCGAAAGGTAGAAGCGAAGGTCGAGCAGAAGGACGTGCAGAAGGACGTGCGGAAGGACGTGCGGAAGGACGTGCGGAAGGTCGTGCGGAAGGTCGTGCGGAAGGTCGTGCGGAAGGTCGTGCGGAAGGGCGTGCGGAAACACAAATTTCCATTGCCCGAAACCTGAAGTCGCTGGGCGTGAGCAGCAAGCAGATAGCAAAGGCTACAGGACTGACCGAAGAGGAAATAAACAAATTGTAAGCAGGACTGCCACAAATTTGTTCTTCTGCCATTTATTCACTTACTTTGCAACTTCCAATACAAAAATTCATTAACAACAGGGCATTCCTGACGCAGGTAAGAACAAAAATTGGCGGGGATTGTTATGATAGTATCCTATACTATTTTTTTCGAATGAAACTGATAAAGACTTTATTACTGACTACACTTTTTAGTCCGCTTTATGCGCAGCAGCCTGCCGACTCGCTGAAGTATAAGGTGGAAGCGGGTGTGGCGGTATCGAACGGGGATTATGCTCCTGTGTGGCTGACGGCCAACCGCTACGGTATGGCGGGCAATGAGCCTAACTTTGCGTATGTGCGTGCCGGAGCGGAATGGAACAAGGTGCTGCCAAAGGACTGGCGGATAGACGTGGGACTGGATCTGGCAGGGGGAAAGAACCTGTCGTCGAAGTTCTGGGTGCAGCAGGCTTATGCGGATGTGTCGTGGAAGGCGCTGACGCTGAGTATCGGAAGCAAGGAACGGCCGGGGTTCCCACTCGCGAAGAACGAGAAGCTGACCAGCGGCTGGATGGTGGAAGGTACGAACATGAGGCCGATTCCGCAAGTTCGGGTGGAGGTGAAGGATTACCTGAACGTTCCGGGTACGAAGGGTTGGATGGCCTTTAAGGGGTATCTGAGTTACGGGTATTTTACCGACGGCGACTGGCAGAAGGATTTCGTGGCTCCGGGACAGGTCTATACGACGGGCGTGCTGTATCACAGCAAGTCGCTGATGTTCAGACTGGGTAACCGGGAGAAATTGCCGGTGGAGTTTGAGTTCGGTCTGCTGACAGGAGCGCAGTTCGGCGGTAAGCAGATGCGGAAAAACGCGGACGGCAGCGTAAGTCTGGAGAAGGATATGCCGCAGGGAATCAAGGATTTCTGGAAGGTGTTCTTCCCCAAGCAGGAAAGTACGCTGCAGAACGTGGAGGGGAACCACTGCGGAAGCTGGAACTTCGCGCTGAATTACTATGTAGGCGACTGGAAGTTTAAGGCGTATCTGGAGCATTATTTCGAGGATCACTCGCAGATGTTCTGGCAGTACGGACGGTGGAAGGATGGTCACATCGGCGTGGAAGTAGATTTTCCGAAGAACCGCTGGATCAGTGCCGTGGTATGGGAAGGTCTGAACACGACGGATCAGACGGGCCCGATTCTCTACGACGGTGTAGCGGGTTCGTTCAACGACTTGCAGATGAGTGGTCGCGATAATTATTATACAAATGGAGAATATTTAGGCTGGCAGAATTACGGGAACTCGCTGGGACATCCGTTCCTGCCGGGACCGGCGTATAATACGGATGGTGTGAACGAGGTGAAGGGTTGCCGGGTGAAGGCTCAGCATGTAGGACTGACGGGTGATCCGTCGGAGGAATGGAACTGGAGGTTGCTGGTTTCGTATGCCCGCAACTGGGGATCGTATATAAAGCCTTTCGACGAGGTGAAGAAGCAGTTCAGCAGTCTGGCGGAGGTGACTTATCGGCCTGAACGTCTGAAGGGATGGAGTTTCAGTGCTGCTCTGGCGGTTGACCGTGGAAATTATCCGGGAAACAGTACGGGTGGTATGTTGACAATCAGAAAATGTGGAGGATTCGGATTATGAGAAACAAGGTGATGATTTGGATGGCTCTGGTGGTGGCGCTGGTGATGCAGGGTTGTCAGAAGGCGCCTATCAACAACGATATAGAGGGATTCTGGCAGCTGGAGCAGTTCATGGTGAAGGATACGCGTGAGGTGGTGACGTGCGAGCGCTTGTATTACAGCATTACGCGCATGGTGACGGAGGTAGCTGAAAAGCAGGGACCGAACGGTTACGGCAGTTACATCGGACGTACGGAGTACCGCAACAACGAAACGCAGCTGGTGCTGAAGGATTTCAAGGTGCGCTATCAAACGAGCGACAACAAGCAGGATGCGCCGGTGGAGATGCTGCGGCATTTCGGTATCGACAATCAGGCGGAAACGGTGTTCAACGTGAGCTCGTGCGACGGCAAGTACATGACGCTGGAATCGGACTATGCCCTGCTGAAACTGAGAAAATTCTAAGGAGGAAATAGGGACAGGACAGACAGAAGTTTCTGTAAACAAACATAAGCTGGCAGGGAAAGCCTCATCAAAACGGGCTTTCCCTGCCAGCTTTTTCTTTCGGGATCAGTCAAACCACACACGGTAAACGAGAGTATTTCTTCGGAGAAAAAATAAAAAATGTTATAAAGGCTATCTTTTTTTTATTCAGTTTCTATGCGTTTAAAATAAAATATGTATATTAGGAGGAAGTTGAAAGACAAAAACTACTCGAGAATACATACTTACTGACTACAATGTAACAAATACAAAGACTACACAGAAAACACGCTCGCTACATACATACAAAGACTATACGGGATATTTACTTCTAGATGCATTTAACCTTAAACTAAGATAAAGTATTAACCTTAATTGTTTAACTATGCAAAAGCGATCATTTCTAGTAGTCACAATGTTCCTGGTAGGAATGTTCTTGACGGGGATTTATGCTCAGACAATTATTGTAAGCGGTAATGTTACCAGCAAGGAAATGGGCGATCCTCTAATTGGAGTAAACGTATTGGTAAAAGGGACTACCAATGGTACGGTAACCGATCTGAACGGTCATTATTCGATTGCCGTAGAACCGAATGATGTGCTGGTGTTCTCGTATATCAGCATGAAAACGGTAGAAGAAACGGTGAACGGCAGAAAGACAATCAACGTTTCGATGATTTCGGATACGGAAAGCCTGGGTGAAGTCGTTGTAACGGCAATGGGTATCCAGCGACAGTCGGAAACGCTGACGTATTCCGCTCAGACTGTTGGAGGCAGTGACGTGAACGACATCAAGAGTGTGAACATGATCAACTCCTTGCAGGGCAAGAGTGCCGGCTTGATGATTACACCAAACTCTACCGGTGCCGGTGGTTCTTCTAAAATCTTGTTCCGTGGTAACAAGTCTATCAGTGGTAGTAACCAGCCGTTGATCGTAGTAGACGGTGTACCGGTAATGAACAGTGTTTCCGGTGCGCAGGTAAGCAGCAACTATGGTGGTGAACGAGACGGTGGTGACGTGATGTCTACCATCAATCCGGATGATATCGCTTCCATTACCTTGCTGAAGGGTGCTTCTGCTGCCGCTCTGTATGGTGCTGTGGCTGCCAATGGTGCAATCATGATTACCACGAAATCGGCTCAATCGGGCAAGGTTTCAATCAATGTATCCAGCAATACTACGATGGAAACACCGATGGTGCTGCCGGAATTCCAGAATACATATGGAGTAAGCGATAACGGTACGTACAGCTGGGGTGACAAGCTCTCGGCTGAAGCGCCGAACTATGCGAAGGAGTTTTATCGTACGGGATTTACAACGAACAACTCTATCTCGCTGGCAGGCGGAAATGACAATATTCAGGCGTATTTCTCTTATGGCAATGTGTACTCGGAAGGTATGACTCCGGGCAATACATATCGTAGTCATAACCTGAACTCGAAGGTGGGATTCAATGTGCTGAAGAGTGTGCACATCGATTTCAGTGCGAAGTATACCAACCAGTATGTGAAGAACCAGGCGGCTGCGGGATTCTTGTTCAACCCGCTGACGGGTGTGTATCTGTTCCCGAGAGGTGAGGACTGGAATTATTATAAGAATAATTACGAGGTGTACGATATATCAAGAGGTATCAATATCCAAAACTGGACGAATACCGGGCTGCAACAGTATAGTAACCCATATTGGACACTGAACAGACAGACTCCGATTACGGACCGCAACCGTTATGAATTCGGCGGAAGCATCAAGTGGGATATCAACAAGGACTGGAACATCCAGGGACGTATGCGTTACGAAAGAGGTGAAGAACGCTGGCAGCATAACCTGTATGCGTCGAGTATCGCCAACTTGTATCCGATGGGACGTATGAAGGATAACCGTTATTTCAGCGACCAGCTGTACGGTGATATATTGCTGAGCTACAGCCATACGTTCAATGATTTCCTGGTTTCGGCTACGGCAGGTTCCAGCTTCACCAAGAGCAAGACATCGCATGTGGACTTATGGGCGGAAGGTACGCAGTTTACTTCACCGGGCAACGGTAACGTGTATTATCCGAATATCTTCACACCGAACAACTATTACGGCAACATGTCTACCATTGGCAAGAATGATAACTGGAATACCGAAAAACGACTGAATGCCGTATTCGCTACAGCTCAGTTCGGCTATAAGGATGGCTTGTTCGTCGATGTATCTGTACGTAACGACTGGTCTTCAGCGCTGGCTTTCACGGAAAGCTGTTCGTTCTTCTATCCGTCTATCGGCGGTAGCTTCCTGCTCGACCGATTTGTCGACTTGGGCAAGAACGTGAACCTGCTCAAGGTTCGTGCCAGCTACTCTATCGTGGGTAACGACGTACCGGTATTCATGAGTAACCTGCTCTACTCGTTGCAGTCGCAGGGGTCTATTACTCCTCCGGAAAATGCTCCCTTCCGTACATTGAAACCGGAAAAGACGCACTCTATAGAAGTCGGCTTCGACGGTACATTCTTCCAAAACCGACTGACATTAGGGCTTACTTACTATAAGACGAATACGAAGAATCAGTTCTTCTCGGTGGCTGCTCCGTATGAATCGGGCTTGCGCAACCGGTATGTCAATGCGGGTAACGTGCAGAACCAGGGATTCGAATTTACGGCAGGATGGTATCAGCAGTTCAATGAAAACTTCAGCTGGAGTACCGACCTGAACTTCTCGTACAACGAGAACAAGATTGTGGAACTGGTGGATGACCTGCCAAACGGACTGACACTGACCGACTTCGGCGGCGCCAAGATTATCCTGAAGAAGGACGGCTCATACGGTGACTTGTACGTACGCCATATCATGCGTGACGAAAACGGCAAACCGATGAAGGATGCTACGACCGGCAACCCGATTGTAAGCGGTGATACAACTACTGATATGATTTATGCAGGTAACATGAATGCGAAATTCAATGCCGGATGGTCGAATACCTTCCATTACAAAGATTTCACCCTGTCGTTCCTGATCGACGGTAAGTTCGGAGGTAAGGTATTGTCTATGACGGAAGCTACGCTGGACGGCTGGGGCGTTTCCAAACGGACCGGTGAAGCCCGTAATGCAGGCAAGGTGGTAGTAGATGGCGTAGAATTCGAACCGAAAGCATGGTATACCACAACGGGTGCCAGCAACTTCAACAGCCCGTATGCCAACGAATTTTATGTATACGACGCAACAAACGTACGTCTGCGCGAACTGAGTCTGGGATATACGTTCCGCAATCTGTTCGGTGCAGGAAAGAACCTGACGGCTGCCATTATCGGACGTAACCTGTTCTTCTTCTACAAAGATGCTCCTATGGATCCGGATGTATCAGCAGGTACCGGTAACGGTGTACAAGGTGTGGATATGTTTGCACTGCCAACCTCTCGCAGCTTTGGTCTGAATTTGAAACTTAACTTCTAAAACGCCTGATTATGAAACGAAATAAAATTTATCAATATGCCATTCTGTTGGCTCTCCCGTGGCTAGGAGGTAACTTGATGACTTCTTGTACAGATAGTTTCGAAGATCTGAACACGAACAGCGTACAGGTCGACCCGAATGACCTGCCTTTCTCTGCACAGTGTGCCGAACCGATGCAGTACTGCTATCCGCCGCAGCAGAATATGTTCCAGTTCTGGACTAACCTGACCATCGACTTGTATAGCGGGTATTTCATGACACCGAACGGTAACTTTACCAACGGCGATATGGGCGAAAACCGCGGACACAGTGGAGGTATGTACGAAAATTATTACTTGCACATCTTCAACAATACACGCCGTATCATTGCCGACTGCGACCAGAAAGGTACGCTGGGACTGGCTGGTGTAATGCGTATCGTACAAGCGTATGGTACCCTGATGACGACTGATGCTTATGGCCCGCTGGCTTACAGCTCAATCCTGTCGGGTGAATATGAATCGTATTATCCTTTCGACAGCCAGCAACAATTATTCGTTTCCATGTTGCAAGACCTGAACAAAGCGATTACAGACATTAAGGGCATGAGCGAAAGTGAAAAGCTGACACTAGCTACTTTCGATATCTGGTGTAGTGCAGATACGGACTTGTGGATAAAGATTGCCAATACATTGAGACTGCGTATGGCACTCCGCCTGTCGAAACGTGAAGCGGAAATGAAGGAAGCCGGTATCGACCTGAAGCAGGTGGCAACAGAAGCTGCTGCCAACACGCTGGCAACGGTGAACAAGGACATCGTCATCGACAAGAGTCTGGAAAACGAAATGTGGCTGATGTTCAACTGGGGTGACTGCGGTTTCAACGCGAACCTGGTTACGTTGATGTCGGGCATGAAGGATCCGCGCCAGCCGCTGTACATGACCAAGAACACTGCCGATGTAATCGATCTGAATGGTAAAGTAGCCGTACCGGCTAATACACAATACTTAGGTATCCGCTTTGCAAGTGGTCTGCCGGGCAAGCCGAACAACTGGGCGAACTTCTCTCAGTGGATCGACCCGCAGAACAGCATCGGTGTATATTCCATGCCGCTGCCTATCTTCAAGGCTGCCGAGTCTTACTTCCTGCTGGCTGAAGCGAAACTGCGCTGGGACATCGGTTCGGCAAGTGTACAGAGCCTATACGAGGATGGTATCCGTGTTTCCATGGCAAACGAACTGAGCTACCGTGGCAAGTATGCGGGTGTCAGTGCTTACGAAGAGGGAGCAGTGGATGACTACATCAACGGCACAACCACTCAGATTGACTTTGTCGATCCAGTAGACCCGAAACTGAATACTCCGGCCGTAAACAAGCTGTGCGTAAAATGGGATGAAAATGCCAACAAGGAAGAGAAGCTGGAACGTATCATCACACAGAAATACTTCGCATTGTTCCCGTTGTCTATCGAGGCATGGGCTGAACAGCGCCGTACCGGCTATCCGCACCTGTTCCCGGCTTACGTAGATGAAAGTAACGGAGGCGTAAACAAAGAAGAAGGTCTGCGCCGCGTCATCTACAGCAGCAATGCTTATGATACAAACGCTCAAGGCATCGCCATGGGTCTGGAACTGCTGAACAAGGAAAATACCAGCAAGAACGGTATCTCGGGTGATAAGGGTGGTACGCATCTCTGGTGGGATAATGCCAATAAAGGAAACTTCTGATACATAACTGTCTTTTTAAAGCGGGTGGGCTTTCAGGCTCACCCGTTTTTTTGCACTACTCCGTCCGGCGAAAAACAATACTCCGTCCGGCGGTAAACGTGACTGCCTCCGCCGCGGGGCCTACGGAAACGGCATTCGCGAAAATATTTACAGAAAGATGCACAAATTTCGTTTGACTGGTCTGATATTTTATATTAGCTTTGTAAACAAAGAGAAATTTCATGATGAAAGACTATACTATCGCCGTAGCGGGAACGGGTTATGTGGGCCTGTCCATCGCTACTTTGCTGTCGCAGCATCACCGGGTGGTGGCTGTGGACGTGATTCCTGAAAAGGTGGAGAAGATAAACAAACGTATCAGCCCGATACAGGATGAGTATATCGAGAAGTATCTGGCGGAGAAGGAACTCAACCTGACAGCTACGCTCGACGGGGCTTCGGCTTACCGGGAAGCGGACTTTGTGGTGATTGCGGCTCCTACGAACTACGATCCGGTGAAGAATTATTTCGATACGTCGCACGTGGAGGAGGTGATCGACCTGGTGCTGGAGGTGAATCCGGACGCGGTGATGGTCATCAAGAGTACCATTCCCGTGGGGTACTGCCGCAGCCTGTACGTGAAGTATGCGGAAAAGTTCCGTACCTCTCCTGCCCTGGCGGGAAAGAAGTTCAACCTGTTGTTCTCGCCGGAGTTCCTGCGTGAGAGCAAGGCGCTGTACGACAACCTCTACCCCAGTCGTATCATCGTGGGATGTCCGAAGCTGATAGAGGGACGCGACGAGGAGAACAGGGCGATTCAGGCTATCGCGGGCGAGCATCTGGAAGAGAAGGCGCACGAGTTTGCGGCGTTGCTTCAGGAAGGGGCTATCAAGGAAAACATCGATACGCTGTTCATGGGACTGAAGGAGGCGGAGGCAGTGAAGCTGTTCGCCAACACGTATCTGGCGCTGCGTGTAAGCTATTTCAACGAGCTGGATACGTATGCGGAGGTGAAGGGACTGGATACGCAGGCCATCATTCAGGGTATCTGTCTGGACCCGCGCATCGGATCGCATTATAACAACCCGTCGTTCGGCTACGGAGGCTACTGTCTGCCGAAGGATACGAAGCAGCTCCTGGCCAACTATCAGGATGTGCCGGAGAATCTGATTCAGGCGATTGTGGAGAGCAACCGTACACGCAAGGATTTCATTGCCGATCAGGTTCTGAAGAAAGCGGGGTATTATGATTATTACAATCACGGGGACTATAATCCGCAGGAGGAAAAGGAATGTGTCATCGGGGTGTATCGCCTGACGATGAAGTCGAACAGCGATAATTTCCGCCAAAGTTCCATTCAGGGGGTGATGAAGCGTATCAAGGCAAAAGGGGCGACTATCATCATCTACGAACCGACGCTGGAGGACGGAACGACGTTCTTCGGCTCGAAGGTGGTAAACAACCTGGAGGAGTTCAAGAAGAGATCGCAGGCTATCATCGCCAACCGCTACGATGCGTGTCTGGACGACGTGAAGGAGAAGGTGTATACACGGGATATTTTCCGCAGGGACTAGCACCGACGAGGATGCTTTGTTCCGACGAACAACAGGACTGAAGACTAAATAAAAGACAAACAGAACGAAACAAACATAACTAAAGACCGAATTATGAAAAGATATTGTCAGACACTCGACCTCTACGACGACAAGGAGCTGATAGAGGCCTACGTGGCAGAGCATGCGCACGTGTGGGAGGAAGTGAAGGCGGGCATCCGCGAAGTGGGTATTGTAGATATGCAGATTTACATCTACGGCAACCGCTTGTTCATGATCATGGATACGACGGACGAGTTTGATATGGAGCGTGACTATGCGCGACTGGCTACGCTGCCCCGTCAGGCGGAATGGGAAGAGCACATGTCCAAGTACCAGAAGGTGCTTCCGGGACAGACTTCGCAGGAAAAGTGGAAGCTGATGGAGCGTATCTTCAAGCTTTGATGCGGAGAAAAATCTTTTTTTCACGGGTGCGAGAAAAAAATTTTTTTCAGAAGCGTTTTTTTACGAAGAGGAATACTGATTATCCAAAGCACACTGTATTACAGATAGTTACAGAAGCCGATTCTTGAAAGGGAATCGGCTTTTTTCGTGTCTGGGAGAGGGAAATATCGTTTTTTTCGAAAAAAATTTCATTCAGGCATAGGGGTTTTTCCGGAGGGCTGCGTTATCTAGTCAAAATCACCTAGCTAAGTGACTTGAAAAAACAAAGTGATTTGAAAAGAAACAGTATCAACCAATTAAAAAACTAGACATTATGAAAATTAAACTTATTGCATTATCTTTGTGTTTATTCGCTGGTGTTAATTTGGCAAAGGCTCAGGAAACAAGTAAGAACTTTACTCCTTCGGAAAACAAGCACGAGTTCCGCCTTTCGGTTAGTGACGGACTGACTCAGAGCACAGTCGATGTACTGGGTATCGGACTGGGTGACGCGATTACCGGAAGCAAGCGCAGCGACCAGAAGTCGACCATGGTATACGGACTGGGGTACCGCTATGCACTGAACCGCTTCAAGGTAGGTGCCGACCTGGGATTCTCGCAGACTAGCAGCAAGCTGATGCTGGCAGGAGAAACGGCTCCGTCTATCAAGGAAAAGGAACTGAACTTCCTGGTATTGCCTACAGCAGAATTTACATACTTCAAGCGTAGACTGGTGGAACTGTACGGTAGTGCTTCGGCAGGTGTGAGCCTGAAACGTCACTCGGAAACAGGACTGACAGATGCAGGCAAGAAGGCGGCACAAAAAACAGACTTAAATGCAGCATTTGCTTATCAGGTAAACCCTATCGGTTTAAGAGTAGGTAACGACCGTATTGGTGGTTTCGTAGAAGCCGGAATGGGTCACAAGGGATTCCTGACAGCAGGTGTAAGCGTGAAATTTTAATTAACCCTTAAACTAGAACGCGGACGCGATAAAATGAAAGCCTATAGAAAGGAAATATTCAAATCCAGATTTCAGGAGCATTATCCGAGGCTGTGCTGTATAGCCTGCGGATATGTTTCTGACAAGGAGGATGCGGAAGATATCGTGCAGGAGCTGTTTATCAGCGTGTGGAACAAGGGGCTGGACAGCTTGTCCGACCAGGAGTTCGCCGCCTACATGACGACTGCCGTAAGGAACAGCTGCATCTCGTTTCTGAGAAAACGCCGGGACGACGTGGTGTCGATAGAGGATTATCATCAGCCGGCAAGCTGCATGGCGGATGACGACGACGAACAGGATGGAAAGTCGCCGGAAGAGGTGCTGGAATCGGCACTGACCACACTGCCGCCCCGATGCAAGGATATTTTCCTGATGGCTAAACTTCAGGGAATGAAGTATCGCGAAATAGCCGAAAACCTGAACCTATCGGAAAAAACCATCGAGAACCAGATGACAAAGGCCATCAAGATGCTGCGGGCGTACGTGGCCGAACATGGACTGGCACTGGCTACGGTTGTGGTCATCATTTTATCAATCATCGTAAATTGTGAGTAGGATATGAATTGCAAAGAGGATATAAATGAATTGCTTGCCAGGTATTTTGCCAAGGAGGAGCTGACCGGAACTCAGCAGAAGGTTCTGGATGAATGGATTTCGGCCAACGCAGAGGAGTTTGAACGCATGCGGAGGTTGATGGAAGCACCGGTAAAGGTGCCCGACAAGACGGATTTCGACGCGGAACAGGCGTGGAGGAAGGTGGAAGCCAAGCTGGAAAACAAGTTGTTCTGGCTGGGAGTAAGGCCTCATATCGTTACGGTGATCTCGGTGGCTGCCTGCGTGCTGTTTGCCGTGGCCATGGCAACGACGTATTTCCTGCACAAGCAGGAGGAGAAGGACTTCATCAAGTATGCCAACGTGGGACTGCGGCTGAAGCAGTTCATGCTGCCCGACAGTTCGGAGGTGATTCTCTACCCCAACGCGACGCTGGCATTCAACCAGGCGGACAAGGAGCAGGGACGCATTGCACGACTGAAGGGAAAGGCTTTCTTCCGCGTGAAGAGACTGCACGGCATTCCTTTCAAGGTGGAAACCGAAAGGCTGGACGTGGAAGTACTGGGTACATCGTTTCTGGTGAATGCTACGGATACGGAACAGAACGGCGTATTCGTCAAGACCGGAAGGGTACGGGTGAGCGACAACGAGGACAATGTGGTGATTGTGGCCAACGAAAAGGTGGAACTGGAACAGGGAAAACTGAAGGTGGGCGTGATAGACAATCCGCAGCAGCTCTTCGGACAAGATAAATTAATGATGATATTTGATAATGCTCCGATACAGCAAGTGGTAAAGGAGATTGAACAGAAAACGGGTATACGGATCGATCTGGACAAAGAACTGGAAAAGAACCTGATCACTACCCGGATAGACAGTGACAACGGTATGGAAATAGTCCGTGAACTGGCTTTCCTCTGCGGATGCAGCTACGAAATGGTGGAAGAAGGAACACACTACAGACTGTACAATGAGTAATGGGTAAACTGAAACTGTGCCTCATACTGGCAGTAACTGTTGCTTTATGCGGAATGACCGGAGTATACGGACAAGGTTCCGGACCGGCGCACACGGTAGCAGAAGAAACGTTGCAAGTCGACGCTTCTTCTGCTACTGTGCTTCAATGGTTTCACCGGATAGAGCGCGAGAAGCGTATCGTGCTGTCGTACAACGCGTCACTCATCGACCTGAACAGGGTGATCAGGGTTGAGAAGGCACGGCGGATGACGGTGGCCGAACTGCTGGAGGTGGTGCTCGACGGATATGTGTTCAAGACGGACTTCATCCCGCCGCGCAAGCTGGTGATTCAGGTGCGCGAGAAGGAGAACTTCTACGTGAGCGGAACGGTGTTCGAGGAGGGCAGCAAGGAACGGCTCTACGGGGCCGTGGTGTCGCTGGAAGACGGCAAGGGGAAGCAGTGGAACTGTATCTCCGACGGGAACGGGGTGTTCAAGCTGTATGCACCGGAGGGTACATACAGGCTTACGGTATCGTACATGGGCTACAGCCCGTACAACCGGCAGGTCAGGGTGGACAAGGACCGCTTTGTCACCGCACAGCTGCAACCGCTGTCGTTCGAGATGGAGGAAGTAACGGTGGAATCGGAAAAGCGGAGCGAAGAGCTGGGAGAACTGACGCCTTCGAACATGCTTGCCTTCAGCGGGAATGACCTCTTTGCCCAGATATGGATTCTGCCGGGGGTGACTTCATCGATGGCGGGAAGCAACTTTCAGGTGGACGGCGGAAGCTCCGACGAGAACCAGTTCCTGCTGGACGGGGTACCGGTGTTTCATCCGGGACATATCAACTCGCTGCTGCCGGTATTCAACGGCGACGCGGTGAAGAACATGGTGTTTCACAAGGGGTTCTTCGATACGCATCTGGAGGGAAGACTTTCGTCGGTGACGGAGGTGAACCTGAAGGAAGGCAACAAGCAGAAGCATGTGGGCACGCTTACGCTGGACATGCCGGCTGCCTCGGCTACGCTGGAGGGACCTATCATCAAGGACAAGCTGTCGTACATGGTCAGTGCCCGAAGGAGCTGGCTGGATTTCTTCGACCGGCTGTTCTCGGAAGACAACCGCCTGAACCATGCTTCGTACGACTACAATGCCAAGCTGTCTTATTCCTTTTCGCCGGTCAGCTCGCTCAGCTTCCTGGCCTACGGAGCACGCGACGACTATCACTTGCCGCTGCTCAGCTTCCTGGCCTACGGAGCACGCGACGACTATCACTTGCCGCTGCTCAGTGAAGACGAGAACACGTCGGTACTGCGCTGGGAGAATCAGGTTTATCAGCTGACGTACCAAACGCAGGCGGGAAAACTGGGTAACCGTACCTCGCTGTTCTACTCGTCGCATTCCAACCGGGCACGGAGTGAGATGCTGGGAGTGGAGGGCGACGGATATATCCGCAGCGGCATCCGCTCGGTCAACGTATCGACGGAGTTCGACTATACGTTCGAGAATATCTACCGTGCGCAGTGGGGAGCCAAATACTCGTACGAGGTGTACGACCTTGCCTCGTTCGACGGACAGGAGGCCCTTCGCCACGAACCGGTGACTCAGGCATCGCTCTTCTACGACAACCATGTGCGCATCACGCCCCGCCTCTCGGTACAGATAGGCGTTCACGGCGTAGCCTACCTGCCCCGTAACCACCGGTCGTATTACAGCATCCAGCCGCGCATGTCGCTGAAATATTTCCCGGGCGAAAAAGACCTGCTGTACCTCAACTTCTCGAAGATGGAGCAGTTCTACCATTGCCTGAGGCTGTTCAGCTGGGACATGCCTACCGATTTCCGCATGCCCAGCATCGACGGGTACAAGCCGCGCACATCGGAACATTACGAGGCGGGATGGAAGCATTTCCTGAACAACGGGATGCTGGAGGTATCGGCCTACTACAAGACACGGCGCAACGTGGTTGCCCTGCGTCCGGAGGTGTTCGTGGAAGACGGACAGTGGGGAGAGTATATCATGGTGGGAAAAGGCGACAGCTACGGAGCGAGGATGTACTTCTACAAGAACTGGAAGCGATGGAAGCTGCAACTGTCGTACACGTACGCACGGACGCGGGAATGGTTTCCCGAACTGGAGGCCAACGGCAAGATGCCTTCGCTGTACGACATACCGCACCAGCTGAATGCCGCCCTGTCGTACCAGTTGAATGCCCGTTCGCTCTTCTCCGTGGGAGGCATGATGCGCTCGGGCAAGGTCATCGACCTCGACGAGAACTTCGACCCGCTGCCCGCCTCGGAGTTCAGACAGCACCGCCTGCCGATGAACTACCGGATAGACGTGGGCTATTCTTACCGGAAAGCGTTCGGCGAGAAACTCCTGTCGCTGCGTTTCGGACTGTACAACGTATTGGGAAATCCGCCCGAAGAGGATGTGCTGAACTTCTACTCCGTACACTGGAAGAGCAACTGCCTGCCCTATGCGGGCATCAGTTTCCGCTTCTAGTACAAGTACGAACGCTACGCGCTCACTTCATGCGGGCGGCACACTCGCGGCACACCCCTTTCACCATGTAGTTGATGCTGTTCAGGCGGAACCCCTCGGGCAGGTCGATGACGGGGATATGGATGGAGCGGAAGCAGAACGTGCGGTGACACACCTCGCAGTAGAAATGCGTGTGCATGTCGTCTACGCTGCATGTATCTTCGTCGGGACAGACCTCGTACTTGAGCGAACCGCTGCCGTCCTCGATGTCGTGCACCAGGTGATGAGCCAGAAACAGGTTCAGCGTGCGGAAGATGGTAGAGCGGTCGACGGTGGCAAGCATCGTTTCCAGCTCGATGAGCGACACGGCACACGAAGCCTCCATCATCGCCTTCAGCACCAGGATGCGTACGGCGGTAGGCTTCACGCCCTTCTTTTCCAGCCTCTCGGCATAAATTTCATTTGTTTCCATGACGTTTTTAGTATTTTTCTGCGGGTCTTTGCGGCAAAGATACACATTTCCTATTGCAACCCGGTTGCATCCAGGTCGCCCGTATAATGGATAGGCTGGCGGTTGCGCATCGACACATGGATGTTCGACGAGCCGTCGTCGTAGACATCGACCGAAAACTCGAAATTATCCTCGCTGGTAGTGGCCTCGAAGTGAATCAGGTAACGGTCTTTCTTGAACTCGCAGGAATAATTCTCTACCGGAGCCTTGAAGCGCAGTCCCTCTCCTCCCCCGTAAGGAATCTGGTAAGCTCTGCCGAAGTACGGCAGACAGACATCCACGGAATCCTTCTTCATCTGAAGTCCGTAGGGGGTAGACAGCGGAATGCTCCTTCCGCTCATGGGGTATGCCATGTCGGCATCAATCTTGAAGGTACGGGCTTCCACCTGCTCGTCGACGTAAGCCTTGAGCGCCTCCTTCTTCTCCTCACGGGTCTGCGCCACCGACGTACCTGCCCACAGCAGGAAGAGCGCGGCCGTCCAAACAAATCGGAATGTTTTCATATACGAATCTCCTTTCTGAAAAAAATCTGTAGATTGAACAGGCGCAAGATAAACAAAAAAAATCTGTTATCCATCCCCACGGCGGAGAATGAACAACAGATTTAATTTAAATTCAGTTATATAACATTACCGAACCTGAATAACCAGGTAGCGAGATACGCTCCAGAACTGGTTAGGATTGGTAATCTTCAGAGTAATCTGTCCTTTGTCGTCTTTGGCAAGTTCGTACGAACCGGCAGGATGAGTAGTCAGCAAGGTAGCACGTTTAGAGTACAGCTTGATTTCCTTATCCTTGCGGATATCGATTTCGGTAAAGTAATCCTTGTTGAACTCGTTGTCCTTCAGCACGTCGCCACGGTTCAGAATCTTCTGGTCCTTCAATTCAGACTTGGTACCGAATACATACCATGCAGTGTTGAGTGCCTTGTCCTGAGCGGCAACGGTCTGAGCCTTCGCCTCGTTTTCGGCAGTCAGCTGGTCAACGTTCTTGTTCAGGTCGGAAACAGCCTCATCGAGTTCGGCGATACGGATGTTCTTAGAAGCCAGTTCAGCCTGCAGGGTTTCAATCTGACGCTGTTTTTCTTCCAGCTGTGCAGTCAGGTTCTTGATAGCCTTCTTGAGCTGTGCCGACTGGTAGTTGCTATTCTTGAGCTGCTGTTCCAGTTTGGCAATCTCTTCGCGGTTCGATTTCAGTTTCTCGCTGATGAAACGGATATCTTCCTTAATCTTGTCGGCGCTCGATTTGTTTTCGATGGCATCGCCTGTAAGGTCGACACGGTTTTCAGCTTCGTTGATTTCGCGGAAACCTTCCTGGATTTCATTGAATGAACCCATTATTTCATCCAGTTCGGCATCACGGTTTGACAGCTCGACCATCAGTGAGTCGTTCTGGAGCTTCAACGCGTCTTTACTCTGACCGGAATTGTTGCACGAAGCAAGTACGGCCGCAGCACATAACGAAAATAAAACAACTTTCTTCATAGTTTCTATCTGTTTAGAATTTATAAATTATTCTTCTTTTCCCGCCAGTACGATGACGATCTCCCCTCTCGGCTCGTTGGCCGTGAAGTGTGCCACCACCTCCTGCAAGGTTCCCCGTACACTTTCTTCGTGTATCTTGGAGATCTCGCGGCATACGGAAACCTTCCGTTCGGGGCCGAACAGCTCGGCAAACTGTGTCAGTGTTTTCACCAGCCGGTAAGGCGACTCGTAGAAAATCATCGTGCGTGTTTCTTCCGTCAGTGCGTTCAGGCGCGTCATCCGTCCCTTCTTCTGCGGCAGGAAGCCTTCGAAGCAGAAACGTTCGTCGGGCAGGCCCGAAGCCACCAGCGCCGGCACGAAAGCAGTCGCTCCCGGAAGGCACTGTACCTCGATGTCGTTTTTCACACATTCGCGTACTACGAGGAAGCCCGGATCGGATATGCCCGGTGTCCCCGCGTCCGATACCAGCGCGATTGTTTCTCCTGCCTTGAGGCGGTTGATGATTCCTTCCACCGTCTTGTGCTCATTGAACTTATGATACGACTGCATGGCATTCTTTATCTCGAAATGCTTGAGCAGAATGCCCGACGTGCGTGTATCCTCGGCCAGCACCAGGTCGGCCTCCTTCAATATACGGATCGCGCGAAAGGTCATATCCTCCAAATTGCCTACAGGAGTAGGAACAACGTATAATCTTCCCATACAATGTTTCAATTGTTAATAAAGCAAAGATAGGAAGTTTTTAATCTCACTAGTTAATTTACCCCAATATTTAACAGTTGTTGTATATTAAAATAGCGAAAAACGGAAAATTCGGACAGAAGATAAGGCTTATTAGCATCACAAATTGTATTTTTGCACAAAATTTTAGACCAATGGTTGTTTTTTCAGAAGATCATACTCATGAAACCTGCCGCAGAGGAAGAATAGAAGTCATCTGCGGTTCCATGTTTTCGGGCAAGACCGAAGAACTGATCCGCCGCCTGAAACGCGCCACCTTCGCCCGTCAGCGAGTGGAGATATTCAAGCCGGCCATCGACACACGCTATTCGGAAGAGGAAGTGGTGTCGCACGACAATAATTCCATCCCCTCTACTCCGGTAGACTCGTCGGCAAGCATCCTGCTGTTCAGCTCGGAAATAGACGTGGTGGGCATAGACGAGGCCCAGTTCTTCGACGAAGGGCTGATAAACGTGTGCAACGAACTGGCCGACCGCGGGGTGAGGGTCATCATTGCCGGACTGGACATGGACTTTAAAGGTGTGCCTTTCGGGCCGATACCTGCCTTGTGTGCCATCGCCGACGAAGTGACGAAGGTGCATGCCATCTGTGTGAAATGCGGTGACCTGGCGTACATCTCCCACCGTACCGTTGCCAACGACAAGCGGGTGCTGCTGGGTGAAAAGGAGGAATACGAGCCGCTGTGCAGGTGCTGTTACCGCAAGGTGCTGGAGGAGGAAGGGAAAATCTGATCTTCCCGATTCGGGCGCAGCCGTCCGGTTCAGGAGAACGCGCCCGTAAGTACAATGTATTTTTACGAAGCGTGCATCGCTGAAAATCAGCAACATGTAAGAACAGCTGAAAATTATTTCAAAAAAATATGCCAGAATATTTGGCAGATTGATACAAAACATCTACCTTTGCACTCGCAATCAGGAAATGACTGCAAAACAGGTTTGATTCGCTAGCTCAGCAGGTAGAGCACAACACTTTTAATGTTGGGGTCTTGGGTTCGAGCCCCAAGCGGATCACCAGACAAAGAGGACGTATCTGAAAAGATACGTCCTCTTCTTTTTTATATCCTCTTTATATTCTTCCGGACTCTCGCGGATCAATGTAAAACGGAGGACGGATACTAATATAAAAATAAATATGAAAACAAGTCTATTTCCTGTGTATACCAATAAATTTTAAAGGAAAAGACTTGTACATTTTTAAGTTGTTTACTTCCATTTTTAGTCATTCAGGTTTTATTTTATCCAACTCAGAAAACAGCTCTTTTATTGTTGTATAAACATAATCAATATATTTCTCTGGAACCCATTTTTTATAATAACAAAAAAACAACACTCGGATTCCATGTTCGTTGCAGAGTTTATATTTAAGTTCGTCTTTATTTCTTATATCATCATAATCTTTAGCAGTATATTTGAATCTATTATATTGTACATCTATTCCAAAATGTTGTACTCCTTGACACTCTATTGCTATTTTGTATTTGGGTAGAAAAAAATCAACATACATGTGACCTTTTCGTTTAAGCCATGGAAATGTCTTTTCACGTACATAGGTTATATGTCTTTTTGTAAGATTTGCTTCCAATATATTTTCTTGTTTTGAATTTCTACAAGACGGACACCCATCACCTCTCAAATGGTTAGCAACACGTTGTCTGAATAGACCGTGCTTAGGACAAATAATATCTATATACGTTCTATTATTAGCTCTATCAGGGAGACTGAGATAAGTATATTTACCTAAATGTTTTTTTGAAAAGTCTTCCAATAGTTCTTTTTTTGTTCGTCCATTCATATATGGATTAGAACATTTAGGGCATCCTTTTCCCCGCAAATGATCTTGAGGCATTTGGTAAAATGCCCCATGAATAGGACAATTTATAATTACGTTTGTGTGTTGGTTGATATAAACAACTTTATCATAATTATACTTAAAAGAATGTATTTTGTTACTCCTTTCTATAAACTCAGAAACTCTAGTTGCTCTTTTTAGCCTAACTCTTTCTTTAGAACATTTAGGACATCCTCTTTTTTGCTGTTGTATTTCCATTGGATATTTTGTAAACCAACCATGAATGGGGCATCCTATTATAACAGGGGTATGTGCATTTTTGTACTCAACTTTAGAGTAATCATAATGTGAACCTATATATTCTTTAGCTCGTTCTATAAAACTTTCGGTAGTTAAAGAACAAGTTTTTATTGTCTTGTCAAGTGCACATTTACTACATCCTGTTCCAAGACGAATATGAGTGTACGGATTAATTTTAAATGGACCATGTATTGGGCACGTAATAGTTATATGTGTTTTTCTATCGACATATACCGTTTGCTCATAACTATATTTATTACCATGAACAGCTTTAGCTCTACGAATGTATTCTTCTGTTGTTATTTTCCAAGAGTACATATTGCAATTTTTTTCACAAATGTAATACTAATTCTCCAAACAAGTACAAGAAGCAATATTCTCAATATATGATATCACCTTTTGTGTGAGGTAGTGAATGAGAAACTAAACTTTTTAAAGTCTCAGTTATTTAAAGCAGCTGAAATATTATCATAAGCTAACATTATAAATATTTTCAAATGATTTTCTAATTAGAAAAAGGTGCCTTCCCAATATGGTAAAAGACACTTCTTAATAACATACAATCTTATTTATCAAACTTTTAATCCTGAAATTTTATGTATGAGTTCTGTAAGTGAAGTCGTTCCCGTCTTCCTGTAAATGGAAGTCATGAACTTCCAGATATTTGCCTTTGTCACTCCCATTAAATCTGCTATCTTACCCAAATCTGTTATTCCGCTCTGTATGTAAAGAACAACTTTACGCTGCTGTGAGGTAAAACCAAATTCACTTTTAGCCCCACAAATAACATTAAATTTATCTTTATTTTTCTTTGAATATCCATTCCATGGGCAAATTGTTATATCTCGACACATACGAGGAAACTCAAAATTAAATTTTTCTCCATCCCAATCAGGATTTTCATCACTTTCTCCAAAACAACAAGATAATATTATTCTTGATATTTTTTCATTATAAAGAGTCTTATCATTTAGTATCGCTGAAAAAGAAACTTTATTGTATAATCTCAATTTCTGTTCTGCTGCCTTAATAACTGATGGATGCAAAATTTTCATTTTTTCCAATAACTCATATGCAAACTCTTTCCCTTCTAATGAACTTAAAGTAAAAGTCCTATTCTCATCAATTATATAAATAAGAATCTCACCATTAAATTGTATTGATGCCTCAAACCTTTTCAACATAAGTATCTCTTATAAAAACATAATATTACAATCAAGAAACAAGCTAATACCATATTATAAAGTAATTAATTGTTATAGCCGTTCTACTCTGCAAATTTATGTGATTTAGCAAATAAGAACTATATTATAAATATTATCTGTAGAAATAAAATAAATGTCACCACAAAAGAGAATCTTGATTTCCTGTACCGTTCAGCCATGAAGTATGCGCAGGTCATTGGCGTGGAAGTGCCACACCATCCTATAGGCAGGACTTACACAAGAGAAAAAATATACCTGCTATATAATGCGCTGAATTCCATAATATCTCATCATGTGAATTTGGAACTTGTCGGTGACAGGCTCCAGTTCTGTATCTATCATTCCACGAATGGCCGGATTATACGCTTTTCTTTATACCAATAGACTTTACGGAAGGGCTGCACGGTGAAATTTTAAAAATTACACTGGAGTTCATCAGAAGGTTCATCAGACATCACAGGATGATGGATATAACCGATACCCCATATTTTGAGATGTCGGAAGTCTGCACCGATAATGTGGACTTTGAACAGTTTGATGAGGGAGAGAAAAAATTTATACAGAAAAGAAAAACTTTTCAGGTCATATAAGAAAGGGAGAATCCATAGGGAACTGTGCCGGATGCATTCCAGAGCTTTCTGTAGGAATCTTGAAGGACATATCCGAGACTGTACTCCTTCAAACGATAAGGAAAGAATACTTTTGGAACTGATTACTGAAGGAATGTCTCTGATTGCAAAGGACAGCCCTTATATCTTGAATTATGACTATGATTTTGCAAGCGAAAAGGAACGGGATTTCGAGCCGCCACCGCTCAAATATCAGATTCTGCTAACGTATTCCATCACGGATACGGTTACCAAGGATATGGAAAGTTGTTCCAGTACCGACTGTCAGGAAACATATAACCAAATTCCCGTATCATTTACCTTCATCACACAGGAAACAGAGGAACTTTTCAAGCCGAACAACTATCCGGAACGTTTCTCCAGATGGTTTGAGAAATTTGTAGAACATGTTACCTATAATTTATAAACATCATAAATCTTGCTTAGAGAAAAGAGCTAAACAAACAGCGTTAGTATCTGCCCCATAGCTACGCACTCAATGCGCCCAGACATTTACTTACAAAAAATTGACTGTCAAACAAGTATGAGTACATATTTACGAATTTCTTATCCATCAATTTAAAATGAGCCTGTAAGGTTTCATAATCCACCACGTACGTGGAAACGTCGTTTCCCATATTACCAGTCTTTATCCAGACATGAAATAAAAGCCACCCCCAGCCAGTCCAAAAGCCTCAGCACGTTTTCGGGAATTTCTCCCGATGTTTTTTTATTTTTTGTACAAAAAACACAGAAAGACCAGCACAAATTTTCCAGCTCTGCCGGACGTGTTTCCCGCGGCAGAACCCTACCCGACACACAGCCCATAAAAAAGTCCGCCACCAAGGACGCCTCCTCAATGACGGACAGGGATACATGCCATAATAAAAAACTATAAGCTGTAAATAGCTCTACGGAATATAATTCCAGTAATCCATATTCGTAATCACCTCTACGAGAATTTTCCGGTCGCCTCTACGTATGTCGGTAGAGCAGCTTCCGGCGGCATAAGAGATTTTCTTGCCCACGCCTCTCGACTTCAGCCTTTCAGCCGGGACACCTCGCTGCACAAGTGCCTCGACCACGGCATCGGCGCGTTTCTTCGAAAGCATCATATTGTACTGCTGCGAACCTCTGGCATCGGTACAGCCGGTGATGAGGTACCGTTTCTGCGTATCGAACAACATGATCCGGGCAATCTTGTCGACAGTGGCCAGCGAAGCACCTGTAATGTCGGCCTTGTCGAAGTCGAAATAAACATTCTCAAACAGCTCGTACAAAGCCTTCTCCTGCGACGGAACCTGCACGATCTTTTCGGTTACGACAGGTTTCTCCACCACACGCTCTACGATTTTTTCGACATACCGTACCTGCGACTGCTTCCTCGGCTTGCCCCCGAAGCGCCACATCAGCCGGAGCGTCCCGTTCCACGAGTTGGCCACCTGCTTGTAAGGCATGACGAGATACTCGGCCTGCAAGCCTATCCCCACGCGGTTGCTGAGCCACATGTTCACCCCGGCACCTGCCGACAGTGGAATCAGGTTCTTTTTGTCGCTCCCTTCCTTGTCGTAGTCGTTGGAGAAATTCCACCGCATCTGCTCCAGGTCAAGTCCTTGCATCCCCGTATAGTCGATTTTGAAATTCTTGTGCATGTAGTTTACTCCTACCCGCAGAAACGGATCGATGCAGCTGGAATGGAAATATTCTCCCAGACGCCACTGCAAGCCCAGTCCTGCCATGCCGACCCATCGCGCCGTACGTCCGTTGTATACAGGGTCTGAACTGTAATCGAACAGCCCCTGAAAGTCCAGGTAAAAAAAGCGGTTCAACTCGCGTGCCACGTATACGTGTCCGCCGAAAAACAAATCCCTCTTGTCCGTATCGATGTTATACCCTCCCTGCGGATTGACACGGAAGCCGGTCACGTTGAAACGTGTCATCTGGAGTCCGTTGAGACCGACACCAAATTCCCATGCCTTTTTATGAGAGCCGTCGCAAGTACTCTCGGAAGAGCAGACAGCACAGTCACATTTAGAAGAACCGGTAGAGCAGTCACATGCAGAAGAGCTGACAGCACAGTCACATCCGGACGACATACTGCTTTCTACAGGTGCCTGTGCACCAGCCGTCGTCCGGCCCATGCACAAGAACACCATAACAGACAAGACAAGTTGTTTATTACATAATATATGTTTCTTTTCCATATTCCTTATTTTTCGTAAATAACCTTCACTTCCGGGAACCTATAAGTACTTTTATCTTTTTTGACAACAAACGTATGTTCATCTTGACCCTTTCTCAGTGTTCCCTCCAAGAAGCCGTAGAAATACGAATGCACTTTTTCTGTAATAAAAATACTTGCATTCAGGTATGGCGAGAGCACCTTAAAGGTCGGATTTTCGGTCGATGAAGCATGCTGGACACTCGAAGCCTCCCGATAGCCGGTACTCGACTGGAACACGAACCGGACATAAGCCAATTCAAGTTTGCGAGCTTCATTTTCCGGATATGCTTCCGGCAAGACCATATCCATGCCATCCGGCCGTACGGTACGCACCGCAACACTTTTATAAATCTGTTTGAAATCGATCTGAGAGAAATCAAGCTCTCCTTCTGCCGACAAGAACGAAGGCTGAGCCTCATCGGTCATACTCTTCAGTTTCAGCGACTTCAGCGTGGGGCCAATCTGATAAGGTGCCAGCAGGCAGACTCCGTTCCACTGGAACTCTTCACCGTAATACGAATCTTTAGCCTTTACCGTATAATATATGTCTGCATCTTTCCAGAAAGTCTGCTGTTCGTTTTTGAAGTCAATCGAATTCTCCTTCATAAATCGGTAAGTTTCAATTCGATAAACATACGATGCCCCCGAATGTTCAATAGTCGACACTTTGCTGGTCAGCATACCGTTCTTCAGGATACTGCTGGCCTTATTCTTGTCGATAACCCGGTAAGCTACCAACCCTCTTTCTTTACTGGAGGGCAGATAAGACGGAAGATTTTGCCATTTATCTTCCGGATTCAGCCGACGCTGTATGTAGAAATTCAGAATCTGCTTATCCTGCAACGGGTTATTATCGCCATACAGAACCATGCGCATGCGTACCCTGTTAGGCACATATGTATTCCGAGCCGACATTCGAGGCGCTTTTCCCTGCAAAGTAACTTCCTTTACCACGCCCCAGCGCTGATTGAGATCCTGCACCTCGGGCAAGTCTTCCTTGGGAATTACAAATTCTCCCTTGTTATCCGCTACATATACTTTCGTCGGATTGACTCCCGGCATACCTTTCACCTTTGCATTCGGAGCCAGATTTCCTTCCTCGTCGTACACCTTGTAAAGTACGCCACCGTCTGTAGTGCGCACATACTCTCCATATTCAGGCTGGGAATACTGTGCGATGACATTAGGAATTCCGCGAACAATGGTCACCTCCACACCCGGAGTTCCCGGCTCACCCGGCTTTCCATCTTTCCCCTCGTTGCCGTCCTTGCCGTCTTTACCATCCTTACCGTCGGTTCCACGCAAATAATCGTAGAAATCATCCAATGTATTCTTATCACAGTTCCACGGCATTCCGGTGCTGTGGTCGGTCAGTGCGGCAGGTGTATGGCAACGTTTTGCCAGATCGTTCTTCCACACCTCATAAGCCGACAGACCGTCGTTCCCGTCGAATCCACTTCTTCCGGCCAGATAAGCGAAGAAGTCCTTTTCCGATATTCTGTCGGCAGACCATTTCAGTTGAGGATTGGCAGGATCCTGTATATCTCCTCTCAGCACTGCATCTTTCCACAACTCGTAAGCCGACTTACCGTTCTGACCATCTTTTCCATCCTGACCGTTCTTTCCATCCTGACCGTCTTTACCATCGGCTCCACTTAAATACGCATAGAAATCGCTCAACGAATTCTTTCCGGCAGGCCATACCTGTCCGTCCTTATCCAGGATGCGACCATCTTCTACATCCTTCTTCCACAGTTCGTAAACCGATTTTCCATTCAGACCGTCTTTTCCGTCCTGACCATCCTTTCCGCTTTGACCGTCTTTTCCATTTTGGCCATTCTTTCCGTCCTGGCCGTCTTTGCCATCTTTTCCGACCGCCTTCACACCGGTATCCTTGTTGCCTATCCACCAGTTGTCGTTGGGACCGATCCGAGGCGAAAGTCCGTCCGCTCCTCTGGCAGGCACCTTGGTATCCGTATCGCCAACCCACCAGTTTCCATTGTTGCCGACGAAAGGCGACAGGCCGTCCATTCCTTTATCACCTTTATCGCCCTTGTCACCTTTATCTCCCTTGGCAGACACGCCGGTATCGGTAGAACCCACATACCAGTGTCCGTTACTGCCCACATGAGGCGTAACCCCGTTGCTGCCATCCTTGCCCTTCAGGAACAAGAAGAAATCAGCCTGAGCAACCTGATCTTCGGGCCAGTCTACCTCCCCTTTCTTTACCAGTTGCTTCCACAGCTCGTAGGCCGACGCTCCGTCCTTACCGTCCAGTCCGTCGGTACCGTCTTTCCCGGCTGCCTTCACGCCGGTATCCATTCCGCCTATCCACCAGTTTCCATTACTGCCGATAAACGGGCTCTGTCCGTCCTTTCCACTCAGGAAATTCCAGAAATCGGCTACCGTATTCTTGGAAGAAGGCCACATCCGGCCCGGCCAATGAGGGTCTGCCACATCGCCCTGCGCAATCATTATCTTCCACTGTTCGTATGCCGACATACCGTCGGCCCCCTTATCCCCCTTTTCTCCTTTAATATACATAAGGAAATCGGTCACTTCTACTTGTCCGGCAGGCCAGTCTATACGCCCTGCCTTCACCTCTTCTTTCCATATCTCATAGGCCGACTTGCCGCTCTCTCCTCGCGGACCTTGAGGCAGTTCGAATCCTATGCTACTACACGAAAAGAAACACACACATAATAACAACGCCAATAAATAGCCTTTACTTTTTTTCACAGTGTACATATTCTTTCTTTATTGGTTAAAAAATATACTATAGATTTATACGCTATCAGGCTTAAAGAATAGTATTAGAATAAATCAAGTCTTCGTTTGATGCAAATTTCAATTTTTTTTCATTCAGAGCAGTTACCTATCTTTTATCCGTTCTTTCACAAAAGCCACAGCCCGCTACCTTTCCGTTATCGAGTAGTTGCCTATCCTTACCGTAAGAGTTTCGGAAGGAACAAAAAAGCATAAAGAAATGAAGAATAACGTTGTGCCAGTATAGTATTAGTCTGTATAGTATTAGCTGGTATATAATATAGTATTAGTCAGTATAGTATTAGTTGGTATAGTGTATCCGGCAGCGTAGTACCGGTTATCAAGGGAGCTGATGCCGACGTTTTTCCTCCTGTCTGCGTATCTCGTTCGGAGTGTTTCCGATATTCCGCTTGCAGTAAGTGGTAAAATGAGAGAATGTCTTAAAATGATATTCCAGCATGATTTCCTTGATGGACTGGTTGCTCTCCTTCAATTTATATTCAATTTCGCTGGATGTCTGTTTCTGCAACCAATGATAAGGAGTGTTTCCGCCGAAATTGCTCTTGAACAGCTGATTGAAGATATTTATGCTATATCCGCATGCCTCCGCCAGTTCCTTCGCCGTCCTACAGAATTTATAGTTCTTCATGACAGCCACATGAAACTGGAGTTCCTTCGACAGCACATCGCGGAACAGCGACGCCAGCTGGTTCTTGCTATAGTTCAGCTTCAACAGAGAAAAGAGCTCGTATTCCTTTGCATGATGCAGGTCGGGAGCCTTTACCGGAATTTTCATGTAGTCTACCAGCAAGTCTAAGTAAGATACCAGCAGTGGACAAATGGGAAGCACCTCGATGGGTTTCAGGTCGAGCAAGGGCATCTCATCCAGCATTTCCATGATCCTGCTATGAAACTGAGGAGCAATGATATTGCAGGCATGTACAATAATCTGCGTATCGTCTATCGCACGGATGTTGCACTTCTGAAAACGGCTGATAAAAAAGAATTCGTTTTTCGTCACCAGCTGCGGGATGGCATCCGTCTGGTTCTTAAAGAAGCACAAAGAGCCTTTCAGTACAAAACAGATCTGAAACTCATCGTTTTTGTTCAGATCCTGAATGATTTCCCCCCTATTAATGTAAAAGCACCTGAACTGACTAAATCTGGACAGGGCAAAAGGATCGCGGTACAAATTTTCCGACAAAGATAATATTTCCATAATTAATAGATTATAAATAGTTAAAAACAAAAACCTTTGACAACCTCCATATTTTAACAAATATAGTTTAATATAAGAACGCAAGAAAACCGGTTTTTCTAATATATACCCAAAACTTTGTTGATAGATAACCGATTTTTATTTTATGAAACAAAAAAACAAGCGCATAGATTAGTTAAAAAGAATAGAAAATATTGAACGCCATACGCTGAAAGAGCTTTCCCGCCCCCGGCATTCAAAGGCCCCTCTTTGGCAAAATTCCAGTTTACCGGATATACCACGTAAGGTCATTTCCTAAAACGCTTCGTCTCTTCCGGAATCCGAAAATAAAATGCCTGAAGCCACGCCTCAGCGGGTGAACTATAAAAGTAAAAAAATCAAGAAAAAAGAAGGGGAATACATCCCTTAAAAAGAGCGGATTAGATAGATTTTTTCCATTCATGCCGGTATCATAAAGTTACAGACTTTTCTTTTTTCGGTATAAAGGAGCCGGAAAACTTTATAAAAATACACTATAAATACATTTTCTCGTTTTTTCTCCTTTTTGGTTACATTTTCTTCACCAAAATGAAATAAAATAAATTATTTTTTCATCTTATTGCCATTTTTTGTAGTAACTTTGCGAGGCAATGATATTTTAAGACAGATATTATTTTTAAAGAGAGGGAAAATGACTACAAATTTTTATTCAACAAATCAATTTTTATACGAACCTAAACTGCTTTTTCGCAACCTGAAGTCGAGAGATGACTTCTGACGCGATTCCCTTTATTCATCCAGAAACCACCTTGCACTTTCATCGACCTGCCTCACAGGATATGCGTATCCTCGGCAAGTGAAAGTCCTGCAAGCGCACGGATTCCGGAACTATTTTTATAACTTTTGTTTCCTTTGGTCTGCCCTCCAAAATCTTTGGTGAAGATGCTGGAGCGGTTTATGTTGGCGTTATCAGAATCATAACAGCTAGGTTTCTTATTTCCATAACCGGACAGTGCCTACACCTTATTATATAAGGCAATCCGGAAAAGACACTGAAGAAACGCAGGCAAGCCGCTCAAGGGTACCAGAGGAAGCATACCGGATAGAGAAACGAATAAACAACTATTTATTAATCATTAATTTTATATTAACAGGCAAAAGATGAAAAGATTAAGTCTTTGGTTACTCTTTTTTGCAGTGTTAGGTATCCAGTCAGCATTGGCCCAGACGTACAAGGTCAAGGGTAATGTCGTGTCGAAATCCGACAACGAGCCGCTGATTGGTGTATCTATCTTGCAGAAAGGAACTACTAATGGGGTGGTTACCGACATCGATGGTAACTATGAGCTGCAGATCCAGGGTGGTGAAGCCACGTTGGTTTTCTCTTATATCGGTCTGCAAACGCAGGAATTGAAAGTAAACGCACGAACCGGTGTGCTGAATGTCGCCATGGAAGACGACTCACACCTGATGGACGACGTGGTAGTCGTGGCGTACGGTGTTCGTAAGAAAGGAACAATCGCCGGTTCTGTATCGACCGTGAAAAATGACAAGCTGGAAAACGTGCCTGCACCGAGCTTCGACCAGGCATTGCAGGGACAGACTACCGGTCTGTCGGTCATCTCAAACTCAGGTGAGCCCAGCAAGGCTGCCACTTTCCAGATCCGTGGTACCAACTCTATCAACTCGGGTACCGCACCGCTTTTCATTCTTGACGGTGTGCCTATCTCAAGCTCAGACTTCAATACGATAAGTCCTAGCGACATCGAGTCAATTTCTGTATTGAAAGACGCATCTTCTACCTCTATCTATGGTGCACGTGCCGCAAACGGTGTGGTTGTAATCACTACCAAGCGTGGTCTGTCGATGGACAAGGCCAAGGTGACTTTCCGTGCACAATATGGTTTCTCTCAGCTGGCACAGAACAACTGGAACATGATGAACACTGCCGAACGTATCCAGTACGAAAAGGAAATCGGAATCGATACGGGAAAGGATTACGACGTGCTCTCGCGTACGGACGTAAACTGGCTGGACATGGTGTTCAACGACCGTGCACCGCTGCAGAACTATGAAGTTTCGGTGAACCGTGCTACCGACCGCCTGAACTACTTCGTATCGGGAGGCTTCTACGATCAGGACGGTATCGCACAGAGCTCTACTTTCCGCCGTTACAACATGCGCGCCAACGCCGAAGTAAAGGCTAGCGACTGGCTGAAGGTGGGTACCAACTCGATGGTGGCTTACGAAGAAGTGGAACAGGCCGACGACGGTTCGTATGCGCTGTACACTCCTATCTCGGCTTGCCGCTTCATGCTTCCTTACTGGAATCCGTACAACGAAGACGGTTCGCTGGCTTCGGAAAACGACGGCACATGGACCGGAACGGGTTCGAACCCGATCGAATGGATGGCAAACAATCCGGTAACCAACAAGAAGTACAAGGTGCTGTCTACCGTGTTTGCCGAAATCACTCCGATAAAGAACCTGACTATCCGCGCACAGTTCGGTGCCGATTACTCGCACTCTACCGCATTCATGCAGTCGTTCCCGAGCTACATCATCAACAACGAAATGGGTACGGCAGGACGTAACTCTTCGGACATGCTGAACCTGACCGAAACAACTACCGTAAACTACCGCTGGGAACTGAACAGCGACCACTCGTTCAACTTCCTGCTGGGACAGGAAGGCGTAGATTATCGCTCGGAAGGTTTTCAGGTTATCACCTCCGGACAGTCGAATGACTTCCTGACAAACATCAGTTCGGGTACACGTGCTTCATCGTGGGCCGACTCTACAACCTCTTATTCGTACTTGTCTTTCTTCGGACGTGGCGAATATAACTACAAGGATCTGTATTACGCCGACTTCTCCGTACGTGCGGATGCTTCTTCACGTTTCGGTACCGGCAACCGCTGGGCAGGATTCTGGTCGCTGGGCTTCATGTGGAACCTGAAGAGCGAACCGTTCCTGAAAGACATCGAATGGCTGAGCAGCGCACAGATCGCACTGAGTACAGGTACTTCGGGTAACTCTTCTATCCCCGACTACGATCATCTGGCACTGGTTTCGGGTAAAGCCAATTACGAAGATCAGGCCGGTATCTATCCGTCGCAGAGCGGAAACGAGGATTTGAGCTGGGAAAAACTCTGGTCGAGCAACGTAGCTCTGCGCCTGGGATTCATCGACCGCATCAACCTCGATATCGAATTCTACAACAAGAAAACAACCAACATGCTGATGCTCGTGCCCGACTCTTACGCCCTGACCGGCGAAGGAGAACACTGGGACAACATCGGTGCCATGCTGAACCGTGGTGTGGAATTCAACGTAAGCGCCGACGTGATCCGTACGAAAGACTTTGTATGGAGCGTAAACGCCAATGCATCGTACAACAAGAACAAGCTGCTGGAACTCTACAACGGAGTACAGGAATACGAAGTTTCTACTACTGCCACCAAGCTGGTTGTAGGACACTCTGTAAGTGAATTCTATATTAACCGCTATGCCGGAGTAAATCCTGCCAACGGTGACGCCCTGTGGTATACCAAGGACGGACAGATTACCAACGAATACAACGAAGGCGACAAGGTGATGACCGGAAAGACTTTCGACGCTCCCTGGCAGGGCGGTTTCGGAACATCGCTGGCATGGAAGGGTTTCTCGCTCGCCGCTCAGTTCAGCTGGGTAGCCGACCGCTGGATGTTCAACAACGACCGCTACTTTGAAGAAAGCAACGGACTGTATGCCGCATACAACCAGTCTAAACGTCTGCTGTACGACCGCTGGAAACAGCCGGGCGACATCACCGACATTCCTCGTCACGGCGTCACTCCTCAGTTCGACGACCGTTTCCTGGAAAATGCTTCCTTCCTGCGTCTGAAGAACGTTACGCTGGCTTATGCCTTCCCGCAGCGCCTGCTGAGCAAGACCAATTTCTTCAGCTCGGCAAGAATCTACCTGCAGGGACAGAACCTGCTGACGTTTACCGGATTTACAGGTCTTGACCCTGAATCTTCTTCAAACGTATACAAGGCACAGTATCCTATGTCAAGACAGTTTACACTTGGTGTAGAGGTTTCATTTTAATTAATATAGAAAAGAAAAATGATCAAAAAAATAAAGAAATATTTCATATTGTCTGCTATAGCCCTGCTTGCTACTTCCTGCCTCGACAAATATCCGGAAGATGCTATCCAGCAGGACAAGGCCATCAATACTGTAGACGATGCCAACCTGGCTGTAATCGGTATATACGATGCCTTCAAGAGCTCTTATCTGTACTCCGGATACCTGACTCTGCTACCCGACTTGCAGGCCGATTTTGTGTATGCCGTAAACGGATATTCGAATACCTACGGTGATATCTGGCGCTGGAAAGACATCCATCCTACCAACGAACAGGTGGAAGCTGTATACGGCGCACTGTATGGCGTGATCAACCGCTGTAACTTCCTGCTCGACAACGTAGAGAAAGTTAAGAAGTCTATCAAGACCGATGCCGATTACGACCGTCTGGACCAGTACTGCGGAGAGGCTTACTTCGCACGTGCACTGGCTTACTCGGAACTGGTAAAGATGTACTGCAAGCCTTACGAAAGCGATGAGGACGCAGCCAACCAGCTGGGTGTGGTCATCACCGAACACTACAAAGGCAACGAACCGATCGTACGTGCCAACCTGAAGGATTCGTACCAGTTCATTCTGGACGACCTGGACAGAGCAGCCGAACTCCTGAAACTGGAAGACGACTACAGCTCGGCTACCGACGGAGCGCTGTACGACTCTCCTTACTTCAGCGAATATACCGTACATGCCCTGCGCGCACGTATCTCGCTGTACATGAAGCGCTGGGATGATGCCATCAAATATTCATCGAAGGTGATAGACGACGGATATTATGCTCTGTCAAGCTGCAATCAGAATATCTCGTCGGGCGTAAGCTACTATAAATACATGTGGACCAACGACCACGCTACCGAAATCATCTGGAAAGTAGGATTCACCATCAACTCTTACGGAGGTGCACTGGGTATGATCTTCGCCAACTACGACTATCAGACACTGAAACCTGATTATGTACCGGCTTTGTGGGTACTGAACCTGTACGACGCAAACGACCTGCGTGCCACTACCTTCTTCCAGTCGTTTACTACCGGCTACGACCACGGACTGACCTGGCCGCTGCTGATCAAGTATTTCGGAAACGAAGAATTCATGAACGCAAGCATCCGCCACGTCTGCATGCCGAAGGTATTCCGCCTGTCGGAACAGTACCTGATCCGTGCTGAAGCATACGTACAGAAAGGCGACTATGCCAAGGCAGGAAGCGACATCACCACCCTGCGTATGGCACGTTACTCTTCTTACGGAGGTTCTACAGCCTTGTCGAAAGACAATGCCATGGATGTCATCGAACAGGAACGTGTGAAGGAACTGTACATGGAAGGCTTCCGTCTGAACGACCTGAAACGCTGGCACAAAGGCTTCCAGCGCAAGCCGCAGGACCAGTCGCTGAGCAACGGCAGCAGCCTGAAGGTAGAAAAAGACGATCCGCTCTTTGTATGGCCTATCCCGCAGCACGAAATAGAAGCACCGGGAGCCGACATCACACCGAATGAAAGTAATAAATAAGTTAAAAACATACGATAATGAAAAAACTGTTTATTGGTTGTATCGCAGTTATTGCTGTTTTGATGGGGCTCGCCGGATGTAATTCGGAAAGAACTACTTATGAAGGTCCCAATTATCTTATGTTTTCCGATACGCTTTACCGCTATGCCGTACAGGAAACCGGAGAGGTATTCAATGTACCTGTCTCTGCTACTGTTCCTGCCGACTACGACCGTACGTTTGCCGTTGAGGTGGTAGACAGCATCAGCGATGCAGTGGAAGGAAAGCACTACAAACTGTTGTCGAACACTGTTACGATCAAGGCCGGCGAATGTGCTGCCAACGTACAGGTTCAGGGAATCTACGATAACATTGACATCAATGAGTATCTGACTCTCGGACTCCGACTGATTATCCCGAAGGAGGAACAGTGGAGCTTGTATGGCATCGATACGAAAGTCGTTCTGCAAAAGGCATGTCCGTTCGACATCCACACCTTTACGGGATATTGCAAGGTGACTTCCAGCTACTTCGAAGATTATATGCAGAATGTAACCATGCGTCTGATCAAGACAGAAGTAAATCCGGAAAAGGAAAACTCTGTCATTCTGCACGACCTGTATTACAAAGGACATGATATCGTGTTGGATTTCGACCGCAAGAATCCGCTCGAACCGCTGGTGAGCATGGACGAACAGGTATGTGGAACTACCAGCGAAGCTTTCGGTACCATCTATGGCGACGGTAACCTGCTGATGTATCAGCCTACAATGTATACGTCTTACTACAGCACATGCGAGAAGTTCGTATTCCAGTATGTCACGCTGCATGTCGACGGAGTAGGTACGGTAGGTACTTATGCCAACATTCTGGAATGGATCAGCGATGCGGAAGCTGAAAAATTAATAGAAGAAGGTTATTAATATTTATCAAATGCAATTCATTATGAAAACACTTTATATGAAACCGATTTACCTGCTCATGGTACTGACCATGATGATGGGTTTTACATTTACAGCATGTAGCAGTGACGATCCTGAAGGATCAACAACAGTAGAATTTCCTGCCCTGAAAGAACTTTCGGGAAATGCAGGAGAAACACTGGAACTGTCATTCTCTGCCGGAACAGACTGGACACTGAGCAGCAACAAGGGATGGTGTAAGTTCAAGGACGGCGAATTTACAGAAACGACTCTCTCCGGTAAAGCCGGCTCACAGACAGTACAGATCGTGATTTCTGAATCACAGCTCACCAGCGAAGTTGCCGAACTGACACTGAGCATGGGTGGAAAGTCGCAGGTTATCTGCAAGGTTACTTGTCAGGAAAAGCAATATGCCGACCTGGTAGTAACTGATGAAGAAGGAAATGTATACGATGCAGAACATCCGCTGGTTATCAAGGGTAGCGGACTGACAGACAATGCATACGACATCGTGTACACGACTATCAAAGTGGAATCGGAAAAGACGGTCGGTATCGCTGAAAAACCGGACTGGATCAAGGCTCAGGCTTCTACTGAAACTCCGGGAGTATTCCAGCTGACATTCGACAAGGCTTCGGGCATTTCTGTAATCAACTCTTTCAACAATGCAGACGACAAGCTGGTCATCGCTACAAAAGATAAGAAACAGCAGATAGAAATTCCGGTTTCTTACGAAGGATTGAGAGAAAATGTGATTACTTTCAAGGAAACAGACCTGTCGTTCACAAAGAACCACATGACACTGGATCACAACTCTACTTACTTCTCTGTATCCAACTCTATGACAGGAGAAGAAACTACTTACTCGCTGCCGCTTACACTGACTGTAGACCAGGTAAGAAACGGTGAGTTCGGTTACATCATCGGTCGCGTAGATAGAGAAGAAACTTATCCTAACTACTATTCATATACTTACGACTTCGATGCAACGGGTCTGGATAGCTGGGTTAAGGTAAGCATCAACGATAAGAACGTTTCTCTGGATGTTGACAAGCTGACAGAAGATACTGAAAGAGGTGCTATCGTACTGCTGATTTCTAAAGATTTCTGCGACAAGTACAAAGGACACTACAACGATATGCTGCTGGACGAAGAAGGATACTTCAGCTCAACTTATCAGGACAATGTGATGGTTAGCTTCACACAGGTTCCTGAAAAGAAAGTGACCAGCCTCCAGCTCAAGGGTTATGTGATGATGAACGGTACTTTGACTCCGTTCGAAAAGGTACCTGACGATGCAGCCATGATCCGTGACTCAAGCGACCCAATGTTCGAATATGCCGACAAGATGACTCCGAACTTCTGGTATGTATCGGCCGACAAGTCTGTACTTCAGAACGGAAACAAGATCTATCTGGAAGTAGTAGGTGATATTCCTTCAGGTTACAACGTTGGAATCATGAACAACTGGGCTTGGACAAATACTCAGGCAACCAGCGAAACCATCGACGGCAAGACATACATCGTTGTTTCAGGTCTGCCTACACAGGAACAGATCAACGAACAGCCTGTCATGACCGTAGGTGTAGCTAACTTCGATACGATGGATATTTTAATTGAATGTGGAATTCAAGTTTGGTTATAATTACATAATTGGTTATAATGAATAAACTACAATTTAATATAGTAAAACTATTGTTTGTATCACTCATAGCCGTGTTCTCGGGCATGGCTATGAGCGGATGCTCTGACGATGAAGAAGTGAGCCAGAGCCAGTACGGCTACGTTCAGTTCAAGCTCTACAAGGAGGCATCGTACAACAACGGAACAGAAGCTGCCACTCAGAACACTGCAACACGTGCTGCGGTCGACAATCTGGGTGAAGCAAAGAAAATTGAGGTGGAAATGCTGTACAACGGTACCAGCATTACACAGACTTTGGTGCTGAATGCTTACAACGATGTAAACGCGGAATACGGACTGCGCAGCGACAAGTTGCAGTTGCTGGTGGGCGACTACAAGATCGTAGGCTACAGAATCTACGACAAGCTGGACCAGGTTATTACCGGTGTATCGGCCGATGCCGACGAGATGTTTACGGTCGTTCCTTCCGGATTGACGGTTAAAGACCTGACTATCGACGCACAGGCCAGAGGTTCTGTCAAGTTCAAGCTGGAAAAGCAGTTGCCTCAAACACGTGCCAACAGCGAAGGTTATCTGTTCAGCGACATCCAGCTGGCTACTATTCAGGTACAGAACACCTTCAGCCAGGTGACTTACAAGTTCGAAAAGCTGAAAGCCAGATACGAAGAAGAATATGAACTGACAAACCCCGACAGCGAAAACGACAAGTACAAAGATCACGGGGTAGCTTACTGCGACTCTGCCGTATGGTTGCCTGCCGGTGACTATAAGGTGATTTCGTATACTGTATACACCAAACAGGGTGTCACAGAAACCGAACTCGAAACACAGGCTGTCAGCGGTGAAACATTTACCGTAAAAGACAACCAGCTCACCGAGTATGCCATCGTACCGGTACTGGTATCGGAAACTGCCGAAAACATCAAGGACTATCTGGCCCTGAAGGAAATCTGGGACAAGATGAACGGAAAGAACTGGAGCTACTACGGAGATACTTATCCGCAGGGTGCTAACTGGAACTTCAATAAGGATATCGACATGTGGGGCGACCAGCCGGGAGTAACACTCAACAGCAACGGTCGTGTCACTTCTCTTTCTTTGTCTGGATTCGGTGCGTCGGGCAAACTGCCGGATGCTATCGGACAGCTGACTGAACTGCGTATCCTGGCGCTGGGTTCACACGATGAAACATACGGCGGAACACTGTTCGGCCCTCAAGGCATACAGCCTGACATGAGCGAAGCCAAACGCAACGAAATGCGTATGGACTACAAGAAGCATTTCCTCGACAGAGATGTACGTGCCAACTTGTCGGAAATGTTGCAGTGGACAATAGACAACTATACTTCTCCGAGCAACAAGATCAAGAAGAACAGCCGTATCTCGAAGAAGGATACTCAGATCGGTATCCTGACCAACGGCATCATCGGTGTATCGAAGGCTGTCATGCGCCTGAAGAACTTGCAGCAGTTCTACATTGCCAACTCTCCTATCAAGTGCGAAGATATTTGTACCAGCTGGACAGATCCTCAATCGGCGTACGCACAGGAATATGAGAAGGAAAATCTGAGCTGGTCTGACATGACCAACCTGACCGACGTGGAACTTTACAACTGTGTGAACCTGGTTCGTCTGCCGCTCGACATGATCGGTAACTTGCCCGAATTGCAGTTGCTGAACGTTGCCTGCAACCAGAACATCACCGGCGCTCAGCTGAGAGAAGACTGGTCGAAACTGTGCGACATGCCTGCCGGACCAAGACTTCAGATTCTCTACATGGGATACAACAACCTCGAGGAGTTCCCGGATGACGCACAGCTTCACAAGATGGTTAAGTTCAAGATGCTGGACTGCACTACCAACAAGGTACACACCCTGCACTCATTCGGAACGGACATCAAGTTGTCTACCCTGTATCTGGATAACAACAAGATTACTTCTATCCCCGATGACTTCTGTGCATTTACCAACGAGGTAGAAACATTAGGTTTCTCTTACAACGAACTGACTGAGGTTCCGAACATCTTCAACGCGAAGTCTATCTACATCATGAGCAGCGTAGACTTCTCGCACAACAAGATTACCGGATTTGCCGGAGGCGACGATAACTTCAAGGGTATCAACGCATACACGGTTTCACTGTCGTACAACAAGCTGAAGAACTTCCCGAAAGCACTGTTCAAGTCGGGCTCTCCTATCCAGACTCTGGACCTGACAGCCAACGAGCTGACCGAAGTGAAGGAAGGCGACATGCAGGGCCCGAACGCTCATCTGCTGCAAACCATCGACTTGCGTTTCAACAAGCTGACCAAGCTGTGCGATGACTTCCGTGCCACAAACATTCCTTACCTGAGCGGTATCGACCTGAGCTATAACTCGTTCTCACAGGTACCTCCTCAGCCGTTGAACTGTAGCGAACTGAAGGCTTTCGCTATCCGCTACCAGCGCAACGAAAAAGGTGAACGTACCCTGCGCGACTGGCCGGTAGGTATTACTCAGTGCCCGAGCCTGGTACAGTTGCAGATTGGTTCAAACGATATTCGTAAAGTGGACGAAACCATGACACCGTACATCTGGATTCTCGACATCAAGGACAATCCGAACATCTCCATCGACCTTTCGGGTGTCTGCTCGGCTATTCAGGCCGGTATGTATTACCTGTTCTACGACAAGACTCAGGATATCCGCGGATGCGACATTTTAGGAATAGAACGATAATTAAAGAACAAAGGAAATATAACTGATTATGAAAATTATAAATCGATTGATACTTGGACTGGCTGTTTTCGCTGGAATCACAACATCGTGTAAGGAAGACGATGACGTGAACATCCCGGGCGGACTCTCGCTCGACGTGGAGGAAATCACGGTGGGACCCGAAAAGTCATTCAAAGAAATTATGGTCAAGGCAGATGTCAACTGGCAGGCCAGCAGCTCTACGCCGTGGATATCTGTATCGCCCGCCAACGGAACAGGAAGCGCAACCTGTGAGCTGAATATCGACTCTACACTGACCTACACGGCACGTACCGCACAGATACGTTTCAGCCCTGCGGGCAATGAGGCGAAAATCCTGAAGGTAACTCAGTTCGGTTTCGGAAAACAGATCATTCTCAACAAGCCGGAAGTGGAACTGGAAAACTCCGACATCGAAGACAACCGTTACTTCGACGTAAACATTTCTACCAACGTGCAGTTTGCCATCGAAGGGGTAGAATATTCGTTTGCCGAAGAAGTGCCGGCCGATGAGGAAGAAGGCATGAGTGCTTCCGACAAAGCCGACTGGCTGACACTGCCGAAGGAAGCAGACCTGAACGTGAACCTCGACCGTGGTTCACGTCCGCGCTCGGTGAAGGCAAGATTCAAATGGAACATGAACGCCGTACCTTACACCCGCGTGGCTAAAGTCAAGCTGGTAGCCAAGAACAGCGAAGACCAGCTGGTAGACAGCGACGGTAACGAAATAGATGCGGTATACCTCACCGTAACTCAGAAACCGGCTATCCGCATCGAAGACAACCGCGCAGGCGACTCTATCTCTATCGTCCTCATCACGCAGAAGGTACAGTGCATGTATTCACTCGACGTGAGCGAGAACATGCGTAACTGGTCCGACGTAACTCTGTGGGAAGAAACCGACGAAGACCTGCCCGAAGCTGCTGCCGTAGGACGTGTCCGTTCGCTTTCTATCGCCATGATCGATACCAAGGAAACATTGCCGCAGGAAATCAAGAACCTGAAATATCTGGAATCATTCAACATCCAGAGCAATACCAACCGTCAGGATCGTGAAATCGTACTGGGTCCGGAAATCTGTGAATTGAAGCACCTCAAGAAGCTTTCCATCACATCATACGGTCTGGTAGAGCTGCCCGAAGAATTTGTCAAACTGGGAGGAGCTTCCGACAAGAGCTATGTCGGTCTGGAACAGCTCGGACTGGAAAGCAACAACTTCGCTTCGCTGAGCAAGGTAACCAGCATCGTCAACAAGGAAAACTTCCCGAAACTGAAAGTACTGAAGCTGTCGGGATGCAGACGTAACGATACCATGCTCGACATGTCGCAGATGGAAAGCGGATATAAGTGGAAAGGCAAGCACATCGGTATGTATGTAGACCTCGACAAGTCGAGCGACAAGAACGAGTTCATGAAGCTGATGGAATGGGATACCCTCGAACAGTTGCAGTTGTCTTACGGATTCATCGAAGGCGAACTGCCTACCGACGAGGAAATGATGGCCAAGTTCGGAAACTACAGCCAGTACGCCAGCCAGCATCCTGATGCCGACGTCTGCACACTGCTGGCCGATACCTGCCAGTGGCTGAAGACATCCGACAAGGCAGTGACCGTAAAATACGATGGCGGCGAGTTCTCGGTAAAAGGTACCGACGTACCGTGCGTACTTCCTAACACCAAGGTGTTCTACATCAACCTGAACTTCCTGACAGGCAAGCTGCCTAACTGGATTATCTTCCATCCGTACCTGATCGACTGGTATCCGGAATCGATGGTGTTCCAGCAGGAAGGAGGAAAGAACTCAGACGGCGTAGAAGTTGGATTCAACGAGGTTCCTATGGACTTCGATTATTTCTACGGAAAACAGGCCAACGACCCGAATGCCGCATTCCCGAAATATTTCGGAAAATATGTACTTGAGGAAGAAACATCAGGAGAATAACACGTAATTTTAATACTTAAACTAGAATGAAGAAAAGATATATATATATTGCTACACTTGCTTTGTTTCTGGGTGCATGTTCGGACAACGAGCTGGAACAGACTTATACTTCGGAACAAAATACAGAAATATATATACCGGCTGATGCTCAGCCCGGAGAACTCATTATCAAATTCAAACCGGAGATGGAAGATATTCTTGACCAAGCTATGACTCGTGCGTCAAGAAGCGGAGCGGCGATGACCCGCTCCGGCATCCCCTCTACCGATGAAGTGCTCGACATACTGGGCGGATACCATTTCGAACGTGTATTCCCGGTAGACAGCAAGAACGAGGCTCGTACCCGTGCGGCAGGTCTGCACCTGTGGTATCTGGTGAAATTCGACGAGAACGTCGACCTGCACGAGGCTGCACGCCAGTTGTCGAAACTGGGCGACATCAGCCACGTTCAGTGCAACCACCGCATCAAGAAGGCATACAACTCGGATGAAAAGCGGGTATATGTCAGCGAAAACGCACTGAACCAGACTCGGTCTACCTTCGCTGCGATGCAGAACACTCCCAACGACCCGGGTTTCCCCTTCCAGTGGAACTACAACAACACCGGCGACTATGCTTTCGAAAACCAGAATGTAGACATCAACCCGCTGTATACGGCAGAAGCTACTCCGGGATGCGACGTGAACTGCCTGAATGCATGGGAGAAATGTACAGGCGATCCTTCCATCATCGTGGCTGTGCTCGATGAAGGTGTAATGTATACACATCCCGACCTGAAAGACAATATCTGGGTAAACGAAAGTGAAACGTTGGGCAGCAAGAAAGATGCCGACGGAAACGGCTACAAGGGCGACAAGTACGGCTATAACTTCGTAACCGATTCTGGTGACATCACCTGGAACGACGTAAACGATACCGGACACGGTACACACGTTGCCGGAATCATTGCAGCCGTAAACAACAACGGACAGGGTGTCTGCGGTATCGCAGGTGGTTCGGGCAAGCAGGACGGTGTGAAAATCATGTCACTGCAGGTATTTGCCGGAAACTCGGGCGTAACACTCGACATGGAGGCTAAAGCCATCAAGTATGCGGCCGACAACGGTGCTGTCATCATCCAGTGCAGCTGGGGTTACAACTCTGGTCTGGCAAACCCGATGGACGGATATACTCCGGGCCCGGCAACCGAAAAGGAATGGGAAGAAGCCTATCCGCTGGAAAAGGAAGCACTCGACTACTTTATCAACAATGCCGGTTCGCCTAACGGTGTAATCGACGGAGGTCTGGCTATCTTTGCTGCCGGCAACGAGTATGCTGCTGTTCCGGGTTATCCGGGTGCTTACTCCAAGTGTATCAGCGTAGCAGGTACGGCTGCCGACTTCACTCCGGCATCTTATACCAACTACGGTCCGGAAGTAGCTATCAGTGCTCCGGGCGGCGACCTGGAATATTACGGTAGAATCGGCGAGAGCGATGAAGAATATTTCGACTCTTCTTTCACGCTTGCCGATGCGCAGGGTTCTATCCTGTCTACCCTCATCCGCAACGGACAGCCTGCCTACGGCTACATGGACGGTACTTCCATGGCTTGTCCGCATGTATCGGGCGTAGCGGCTCTGGGACTGTCGTACGCCGTAAAACTGAGAAAGCACTTCAAGGCGCATGAGTACATCGAACTGCTGAAGGAATCATCGCAGGAAATGTACACCGGCTACACAGGCAACAAGATTTACCACCTGAACCACAACATTGCCGGAACAGCCATCACCAAGATGTCTTTGCCTTCATACAAGGACAAGATGGGTGCCGGACTGGTAAATGCAGGCAACTTGTTGAACGAAATCGAAGGCAACGGCTCGGAAATGATCGTACCGAACGTATACGTAGGTCTTGAGAAGGCTGAGTCAATCGACTTGGCACGCTATTTCGTAAACGGTGAATCGCTGACTTACACTTGCACCATGGCCGATACTTCCATCGCTACGGCAAGCGTAAACGGTACGGTTCTGACTGTAACCGGTGTCAAGGCAGGTATCACCAAGCTGACAGTAAGCACAAGCAACGGAAAATCGCAGACTGTAACGGTTACCGTTCGCAAGGGAGCAAACGACAACGGTTGGATGTAATCATAAGGTAATTCATTAATGAAACTATTCGAATCGATCAGATTAACGATACTGAGTGCACTGATGTGCTGCCCCGGGCTGCTGATGGCCCAGGGCGCGCATCCGCTCACCCGTCAGGAGATAGACTCGCTGCTCAATCCCTCGCTGCTGAAGGGAGCGGATAAGCTGCTGGAGTTTGAACGGACGGTAATCAATCTTGGCGAAATGACGGAAGACGATGCACCCGTTACGGTGAAGTTCGCTTTCCGGAATGCCGGTACACAGCCGGTAGTCATTACCAAGATACATACCGACTGCGGATGTACCGCTGCCCAGACAGACAAGTTGCAGATACAGCCGGGAGAAAAAGGTTCCATCAGCGTAACCTATACGCCCAAGAACCACCCGGGAACCATCGATGCCAACACGTTTGTATACTCTTCTCTCTCAGACAAACAGCCGCTGGCAAAACTGGTGCTGCTGGGCAATGTACAGCCGGGCGGTGACGAATGGAGCCGCTATCCGTACGCCATGGGCAAACTGAGACTGAAACAGAACAAGGTGACATTCCGGATCGCCGCCGGAGGAAACGGCAGACAGACGGAAAGAATCCTGTGCGGCAACAGCGGCACGACAGACCTGAAGCTATCCGTCATGAACCTGCCCCGCTATGCGACATTCAAGACGGAACCCGAAGTCATCAAGCCGGGACAGGAAGCCGACATCGTGATAAGCATCGACGCTTCGAAGATGACCGGAAAGACCAAAAGTTTCAAGGCTCCCCTGATTCTCGACGGAGTGACAGGACGGCCAAGCGACCGTACCCTCACCCTGGAAGTTAATTTAACCGATAAGTAAATAGTAAAAAACAACAGATAGCATGATGAAAAAGAAAATAGTAAACATATTGATGTTGCTGGTCATTTCGCTGATGACTTTCTCTTGTAGCAAAGACGAAGTGGTGACCGAACAGCCGCTCGAAGTGAATCCCATCACGATGCAGGGAACATGGAAACTGGCAGAACTGAACGGCGAACAGTTGCCGGAAGATTTCTATATCTACGTGGTGTTCGACCGCAAAGGAAACTTTGAAATGTACCAGAAGCACGACAGCATGTATCCACGCTACATCACCGGTACTTATTCTATCGAAAAGGATGCCCACTACGGATACATCCTCAGCGGAGAATACGACTACGAGAACGGCGACTGGAACAACAAATATGTCGTAACCGATCTGCTGGAATCCGGTTCAATGATATGGACTGTAAAAGACGGCGATGAGGTTTCGAAATATGTACGCGTAGACGAGGTACCTGAGGAAATAATCAAGGCTGCCAAGGTAGACGAGGACGAAGAATAATAGCTCTCTAATCTCCTGATAACGGATACCAATATATCCCCCGAAAGTCTTTCGAAAAGGATTTTCGGGGGATTTTTTATTCTGCAAAACGAGCCTGCTCGCGTGCATACCCAATCACGAACGATTGTCAGGGGGCACGAACATAAACGGTATTATGAGAAAACTTCTTTGTATAAACAGAGAATATGAAGGCCCCAAAGCTGTTAGAACGCAACAATACGAAAGCCAACGGTATTGAAGTCACAACCTCATAGATACCAAACAGGACTAACTCCCTGATGAGGCAATATAAAAAACAAAGGGACTATATAAACACTCCATTTTATGTCCAGTTTGAAATCAGAAGGGGGCGTAAAGACAAAGAAAAGAGTCGTATCATCGCTCTCAAACAGAGCTTGATACGACTCTTCTCCATGTCTTTATAGTGATATCTGTAACTTGTTATCTATACAAATAACGCTTATTTCATTTTCAGTTTCAGAGAACGGTCGTCCGGTCCTTTCGGATGAATAACCTTTTCCAGACGTACATCGAACACCAGTGCAGAGTATGCGGGAATCTCGTCACGGTCTACCGAACCATATCCCAGTCCAGCAGGAATATACAGTTCTACGTGCTGACCTTCCTTCATCTGCATCAGGGCAGTAGTCCAGCCTGTAATCACAGCCGAAACAGCAAAACTTCTGGGTACACTGACATCAGCATTCCAGTTGCCGGAAAAACTCTGGTCGAATACCGTTCCGTTGATCAGCTTTCCACGATAGTGTACAGACACCGTATCGGTACTCAGAGGAGAAATGCCCAGCGGTTCGATATCATCTTGCGGGAAAAGCTTCATATACACATAGTCATTCTTTCCCGGTGTATAATCCTGATAGCCCAGTCCTGCCTCACTCTCGCTCTGCAACTTATAGTTAAGCACCTTCTGCCAGCTTTCTCCGGCAGGAGGATTTTCGCAGACAGCAGCGATGGAATCGATATACGCATCGTTGCGCACCGCCCAGTCACTGTACGGATCGGCTACCTGCGTATCTTTACTGCAAGAAGCCAGCCCCATACTCAGCGAGAGAAGGATGCCCAACAGCCATAATATATTTTTATTCATGCACATTTCAATTATTTACTGAAGAGTCTTCAGCAGTGTAGTGATACTAACCTTGTCGGCAATGATATTGTTCAAGTCGGCAATAGCCACACGTTCCTGTTCCATGGTATCACGGTTACGCAGTGTCACGCAGTTGTCTTCCAGCGTCTGATGGTCGATAGTGATACAGTACGGAGTACCGATGGCATCCTGACGACGGTAACGTTTACCGATGCTGTCTTTTTCGTCGTACTGGCAGTGGAAATGGAACTTCAAGTCGTTCATGATTTCACGAGCCTTTTCAGGCAGCCCGTCTTTCTTTACCAGCGGCATGATAGCCAGTTTCACCGGAGCCAGTGCAGCAGGCAATTTCAGTACAACACGACTTTCGCCATTTTCCAATTTTTCTTCGCAATAAGAAGCACACATCACGCTCAGGAACATACGGTCTACACCGATAGATGTTTCGATAACGTACGGAGTATACGATTCGTTGATTTCCGGATCGAAGTACTTGATGCTCTTGCCAGAGAATTTCTCGTGCTGGCTCAAGTCGAAGTTTGTACGGCTGTGGATACCTTCCACTTCCTTGAATCCGAACGGCATCAGGAATTCGATGTCGGTAGCAGCGTTAGCGTAGTGAGCCAGTTTTTCGTGATCGTGGAAACGATAGTGATCGTCGCCGAAGCCCAGTGCCTTGTGCCATTTCAGACGAGTTTCTTTCCATTTCTTGAACCATTCGAGTTCGGTACCCGGTTTTACGAAGAACTGCATTTCCATCTGTTCGAACTCACGCATACGGAAGATGAACTGACGGGCAACGATTTCGTTACGGAAAGCCTTACCGATCTGTGCGATACCGAAAGGAATCTTCATACGACCGGTCTTCTGTACGTTCAGGTAGTTAACGAAAATACCCTGAGCAGTTTCCGGACGGAGGTATACCTTCATGGAACCTTCGGCAGTAGAACCCATTTCGGTAGAGAACATCAGGTTGAACTGACGGACTTCGGTCCAGTTCTTGGTACCCGAAATCGGACAAACGATTTCTTCGTCGAGGATAATCTGACGCAGTTCGTTCAAGTCCGGTCCGGCATTCATAGCCTTTGTATAGCGTTCGTGCAATGCGTCGCGCTTAGCCTGATGTTCCAGTACACGTGGGTTTGTGCTGCGGAACTGAGCCTCATCGAAAGTATCGCCGAATTTCTTGGCAGCCTTGGCTACTTCCTTGTTGATTTTCTCGTCGTATTTGGCAATCTGATCTTCAATCAGCACATCGGCACGGTAACGTTTCTTCGAGTCGCGGTTATCAATCAACGGGTCGTTGAACGCGTCTACGTGTCCCGAAGCCTTCCAGATAGTAGGATGCATGAAGATAGCCGAATCAATACCTACGATATTTTCATGCAGCAACACCATGCTCTGCCACCAGTACTGTTTGATATTGTTTTTCAGTTCCACACCCATCTGACCGTAGTCGTATACGGCTCCCAGTCCGTCGTAAATCTCGCTTGAGGGAAATACGAAACCATACTCTTTACAGTGTGAAACAATTTTTTTGAAAACGTCTTCTTGTGCCATTTTTCTTTTTATTTTTTGATATTTCTTGTTTTTATATTCTCTTACATAGTAGGGCACAAAGATAGATATTTATAAGCAAAAAAGAAGAATCGCTGTATTAATTTATCTTATGAATAGGTGGAATCAGTAAGGAAAGATGGTTATTTTTTTCTACTTTTGCAGAAGATTGAACGAAAAGCAATGAACACGAAAGACAAATTCACGTTAATGACTACCGCTCCGATACCCAGACTTATCGGATCACTCGCCATACCTACCATCATCAGCATGCTGGTAACTTCGTTTTACGTTATGGCAGATACTTACTTCGTAGGAAAAATCAATACGCAGTCTACTGCCGCGGTCGGCATTTCGTTCTCCATCATGGCCATCATACAGGCATTCGGGTTCTTCTTCGGCCACGGCTCGGGCAACTACATCTCGCGCAAGCTGGGTGCACAGGATTACGACAGCGCAGAAAAGATGGCCTCAACCGGATTCTTCTACGCCTTCATGGCAGGCGCGCTGATAGCCCTCTTCGGGCATCTGTTCCTTACGGAAATCTGTATCGCCCTGGGGTCTACCCCCACTATCCTGCCCTATGCGGAGAAATACCTGGGCATCGTTCTGCTGGGAGCTCCGTTCATGGCTTTCTCGCTCGTACTGAACAACCAGATGCGTTTTCAGGGAAACGCGGTGTATGCCATGGTAGGCATCATCATCGGGGCAGTGCTGAACATCGGGCTCGACCCGTTGCTCATCTTTGTGTTCGACATGGGCATATCGGGAGCCGCGTGGGCCACATTGACCAGCCAGATATGCAGTTTCACGGTACTGCTCATCATGGACAGCCGGGGTACGAACATCCGCATCCGCTTCAAGAATTTCACTCCGAAGGCTTCCTTCCTGAAGGAAATCGTATTCGGCGGAAGTCCCTCTCTCTGCCGTCAGGGACTGGCCAGCCTGTCGACCATCCTGCTGAACGTAGCAGCCGGAGCCTACGGCGACGCAGCCATTGCGGGTATGTCTATCGTAACCCGTATCTGCATGTTCATCAACTCCTTCCTCATCGGTTTCGGACAAGGATTCCAGCCGGTATGCGGCTTCAACTACGGCGCCGGACTGTTCCACCGTGTGCGTGAGGGATTCTGGTTCTGCGTAAAGACGGGAGCCGTCTTTTTGTTCGTCTGTGCCGTCATCGGTTACATCTTCTCGCCCGAAATCGTATCGTGGTTCCGCGACGACCCGCACGTCATCGAAACCGGAACACGCGCCCTGCGCTGGCAGCTCATTACCCTGCCGCTGGGAGCCTGGGTCATCTTGTGCAACATGATGCTTCAGACCATCCGCAAGCCGGTACGCGCCGTTACCCTGTCGTCGGCACGACAAGGGCTGTTCTTCATCCCGTTCATCCTGATTCTCCCCCATTTCCTGGGCTTGCAGGGTGTGGAGATGTGTCAGGCAGTGTCCGACCTCTGTTCGTTCCTGATTGCCATTCCGCTGACAGTTCCCGTGCTGAATGAAATGAAAAAATAAGCCTTTTTCCGGAAAAAGATGCCGGAGAAGGAACCGGAATTTGTACAAAAGAAAACCACGTTTGTACAAAACAAAAAAAGATTTGTACAAAATCCGGGGAAAGCGTGCCCGAACGGTCACTAAATGATGCCGGGAAAATCTCCTTAGACCGTCCTTTGCCGGGAAGCGTTTCCCCAATAATTTCTACAAAAAGCAGACGGACAGGCAAGAAAAACCAGCTTATCCACAGGTTCAATCCCGCTTTTCGGACACTCGGATGCGGGTTTATTTTCAACAATATAGTAAATAGGAACATTTTTTTTCGTATTTTTGTCTGTTGTTTTTCCACTAAATCACTTATATGAGCGAAGATACTTTCGAAAAAGACGATATCCAATCAAGCGATAAAGAAGCACATTCTGACTATAAACCCGTCGACCAGGACAACGAGGCCGTGAAGCATCAGTTGAGCGGCATGTACCAGAACTGGTTTCTAGACTATGCCTCTTATGTGATACTGGAACGTGCGGTTCCTCACATCAACGACGGACTGAAACCCGTACAGCGACGCATCCTGCACTCCATGAAGCGGCTGGACGACGGACGGTACAACAAGGTTGCAAACATTGTAGGACATACCATGCAGTTCCACCCCCACGGCGACGCCTCCATCGGCGACGCACTGGTGCAGCTGGGACAGAAGGACCTGCTCATCGACTGCCAGGGTAACTGGGGTAATATCCTTACCGGCGACGATGCCGCGGCTCCCCGATACATCGAGGCACGTCTTTCCAAGTTTGCCCTCGACGTGGTGTTCAACCCGAAAACGACCGAATGGCAGGCTTCTTACGACGGACGAAACCGTGAACCGGTGACGCTGCCCGTCAAGTTCCCGCTCCTGCTGGCTCAGGGTGTGGAAGGTATCGCCGTAGGTCTTTCATCCAAGATATTGCCGCACAACTTCAACGAGCTGTGCGACGCTGCCATCGCCTACCTGCACGGGGAGGAGTTTCACCTCTATCCCGATTTTCAGACGGGAGGCTCCATCGACGTATCGCGCTACAACGACGGCGAACGCGGCGGTGTGGTACGTGTGCGTGCCAAGATTTCGAAGATAGACAACAAGACGCTCTGTATCAGTGAAATTCCGTACGGGAAAACAACATCCTCGCTGATAGAATCGATTCTGAAAGCTATCGAGAAGGGCAAAATCAAAGTGCGGAAGGTGGACGACAATACCGCCGACAAGGTGGAGATTCTGGTACATCTGGCCCCGGGCGTTTCATCGGACAAGACGCTGGATGCGCTATATGCCTTTACCGACTGCGAGGTGAACATCTCGCCCAACTGCTGTGTCATCGACAACAAGAAACCGCATTTTCTTTCGGTCAGTGCGGTGCTCCGCAAGTCGGTAGACAATACGCTGTCGCTACTGCGTCAGGAGCTGAACATCCAGCGCAACGAAACACTGGAAACGCTGCACTTCGCCTCGCTGGAGAAGATTTTCATCGAGGAACGTATCTACAAGGACAAGCAGTTTGAGCAGGCGGAGAACATGGATGCTGCCTGTGAACACATCGACGAGCGACTGACTCCTTTCTACCCGCAGTTTGTACGTGAGGTGACCAAGGAGGATATTCTCAAGCTCATGGAGATCAAGATGGCGCGCATCCTGAAGTTCAACAAGGACAAGGCGGACGAGTTCATCGCCAAGCTGAAAGCCGACATCGAAGAGATAGACAACCACCTGGCACACATCACCGAATATACCATCGACTGGTACATGCGGCTCAAGGAGAAGTACGGCAAGAATTTCCCGCGACGTACGGAGATACGCAACTTCGATACCATTGTGGCAACCAAGGTGGCGGAAGCCAACGAAAAACTGTATATCAACCGCGAGGAAGGATTCATCGGTACGGGACTGAAGAAGGACGAGTATATCTGCAACTGTTCCGACATCGACGATGTGATTATCTTCTACAAGGATGGAAAATATAAGATTGTACGTGTGTCCGACAAGCTGTTTGTGGGCAAGAACATCCTCTACGTGAACATCTTCAAGAAGAACGACAAGCGTACCATCTACAACGTGATTTACCGCGACGGAAAAGAGGGATTCCACTACATCAAGCGTTTCAACGTGACTTCGATGATCCGCGACCGTGAATACGACGTAACGCAGGGTACTCCCGGCTCGAAGATCGTATATTTCACTGCCAACCCGAACGGAGAAGCAGAGGTCATCAAGGTGACGCTCCGTCCGAATCCGCGCATCAAGAAGCTGATATTCGAGAAAGATTTCAGTACCATCAACATCAAGGGACGCCAGTCGATGGGTAACCTGCTGACCAAGTACGAGGTACACAAAATCAGCCTGAAACAGCGCGGCGGCTCTACACTGGGTGGCAGAAAGGTATGGTTCGACCATGATGTGCTGCGTCTGAACTACGACGGACGCGGACAGTATCTGGGTGAATTCCAGAGCGGAGAAAGCATTCTGGTGGTACACAAGAACGGAGAATTCTATACGACCGACTTCGACCTGAACAACCATTACGATGCCGACATCCAGTTTATCGAGAAATTCAATGCCGACAAGGTATGGACAGCGGTACTCTACGATGCCGACCAGCAGAACTATCCGTACCTGAAACGGTTTACCTTCGAACAGACTTCGAAACGGCAGAATTATCTGGGCGAAAACAAGCATAATCAGCTTGTCCTGCTGTCGAGCGAGGCTTATCCGCGTCTGCAAGTTGTATTCGGCAGTCACGACAGCTTCAGGGAACCACTGATTGTGGAAGCCAGCGACTTTGTGGGTGTGAAGAGCTTCAAGGCCAAAGGCAAGCGTCTGACAACCTTTACCGTAGACCACATAGAGGAACTGGAGCCTACCCGAAAGCCGGAACCGCAGGAGGAAACCGTCGAAACAGATGCTCCGGAAACGGAAAACGATACGACGGACGAAGACAACGAACAAATGACTTTATTCTAAAACCGGAACCATGAAACAGAAGTTTATCATGCTGCTCATCGCCCTGGGGAGTTTCTTGTCTGTCGGCGCACAGGAAGACAGTCTGCGTGCCACACGGTACGTCATGCGGTCTACCCTGTTCGGCATAGGACACAGCAACGTATTCGAAACGTATCTTTCTCCGCTGGAATATACGGGAACCGAGGTACGCTTCCTGCACGAAAGCATGCGCATGACACGCCTGCTGGGAGGCAAGGTTTCCGGACAGAGCCTGATTCAGGTGAATGCTTCGTACAACAAGAATATCTCTCAGACGGCCGAGATGTATGCCGGGCTGGTGAACTGGAGCTATGCCCTGCACTATCAGTTCCGCATGAACGACGACAAGCTGAAAATCCTGGTCGGACCGATGCTTGACCTGAACGGAGGGGTGGTTTACAGCCGGCGTAACTCCAACAATCCCGCTCAGGCAAAGGCCTACGGCGGACTGGGAGCATCGGGTATGCTTATTTATAAGTTCCACATTGCACGCTATCCGCTTACGGTACGCTATCAGGCCAATCTTCCGCTGCTGGGTGTCATGTTCTCACCCGAATACGGTGAATCGTACTACGAGATTTTTTCTTTAGGCAACGGCGGACGGAACGTGTTGTTCACTTCGCTGCACAACAACCCATCGCTGCGGCAGATAGTGACGCTGGACTTCCCGATACGCAACGTAACGATGCGCGTGGGCTATGTATGCGACATCCAGCAGTCGAAGGTGAACAACCTGAAAAGCCACGCCTACTCGCACGACTTCATGATAGGCTTCGTACGCAACCTGTATCTGCTGCGCGGAAAGAACCGCATCAGCATGCCACTTAAAGTAACTCCCTTTTAGCTTATGAAACGATTTGCACACATATTATATACGGTGCTGACCGGACTGCTGGTTTTCTCTTCCTGCATACGGGAGGACATCTCCGGCAATACGCCCGAAGATAATTTCGAGGCACTGTGGAAAATCATCGACGAACAGTATTGTTTCCTCGACTATAAAAATCAGGAATACGGACTCGACTGGAACGAGGTGCACGAGCGCTATGCACGCCGCATCACGCCAGACATGACGTGGGAGAATCTCTTCGAGGTCCTTTCGGACATGGTAAACGAACTGCACGACGGACATGTGAATCTTTCCAGTTCGCTGGCTACCTCGCAGTACCGCGAATGGTTCGACAGTTATCCGCGCAACTTCAGCGACAGCATCCAAAGCATCTATTTAGGAAAGGATTATACCAACTCTTCAGGACTGACATACAGCATTCTGGAGAACAACATCGGCTACATCTACTGCTCCAGCTTCTCCAACGGGATAGGCGACGGCAATCTGGACCAGACCCTGAACAAGCTGGCTATCTGCGACGGCCTGATTATCGACGTGCGCAACAACGGCGGCGGCAACCTGACCACGGCACAGAAGCTGGCAGCACGGTTTACCAACGAGAAAGTCCTCGTGGGCTACATGTGCCACAAGACTGGTCCCGGACACAATGACTTTTCGGACCCGAAACCGGTGTATGTAGAACCCTCGAACGGTATACGCTGGCAGAAAAAGGTTGTGGTTCTCACCAACCGTCGTTCGTACAGCGCGACAAACGATTTCGTGAACAGCATGAACCAGTTTCCCAATGTCACAATCGTAGGCGACAAGACGGGAGGCGGCTCGGGACTTCCGTTCAGTTCCGAAATCCCCAACGGCTGGTCTATCCGTTTCTCCGCCAGTCCGATGTTCGACCCGAACATGAACCAGCTGGAATTTGGTATCGACCCTGATGTGAAGGTAGACATGAAAAGCGAGGATATGCAGCGAGGAAAGGATACCATTATCGAAACAGCTTGCGAAATCCTAAAGAAATAGGTCTGATATTTTGCTTTTTCAAAAATATAGTATATCTTTGCACACGCAAAAAGGGAACATTCCGTATGTTCTGCTTGCGCCTGTGGCGTAATTGGTAGCCGCGCCAGACTTAGGATCTGGTGCCGCGAGGCGTGTAGGTTCGAGTCCTATCAGGCGCACATTAAAAAGGATTTAATAAAATCTTCTTGGAGGATTTATTAAATCCTTTTTATTTTTATAATTTCTTGAAATTCTAGCAATTACAGAAAGAGTTTCATTTTGGATCAACATAAAAACGGATCAACATATTGTCCATCCGCTACATAGACAAATGCTACCGTAAAGCAGGTTATCCGAACTTGTGCTGTATTATAATGCATCGTCCATAACCTCCTTTTCGTCCGACATATATGACAGTTCCAAAACCGGCTGCATAGACCGGAGTGGCAAGCACAACGGCTTACTCCATACCAAAAAGGTCAGGAGGGAGTCAATAGGGCTATCGCTGAATTTCAAGATGAAGGAGGGGTAGTATTTTAAAAAGAAGTTACAGTAGAATTGAATGGAATACGGAACCGTTTTGATTTTGTTGGAGAAAAAGACAGAATTCCGCATTTGTTTGAAGTAAAGAATGGGCCTACAGCAAGAATGACTCCTAACCAAAAAATCAATATTCCTATAATGCAAAAGCAAACTCCACCTTTTATTCCTATTGGTAATAATGCAATAAGCATAAATTATTTTAATATTGGTCAGCCGTATACTGGTAAATATGTTGTTATATATAGACATTATTTCTAAATTTGAACATTTAATACGTGTAAAAAAATGAAAGATTGAAAAAGGTGATGGAAACTGAGTCTAGATAAATCCAAAATCATCTTTATTTAATAAGCCATTTCGATACCTTACGATTAAGGTGTTGAAATGGCTTTTTTATAGAGACAATCTATATCGGTTAAGCGATCAGTACCTACCACCTACTACACTTATGATGCATACGGAAAGGTGGAAAGTGTCAGGGAAGAAGCACCCGAAGGAAACATCATACGCAAAGGGAATGCAGGAGAAATAGTATATACCAACCCCAACCGACCCTATGCCGCTACAGGAAACACACCGGAAAAGGAAGCCTGCATACACAGTGGACTGCAGGTGGGATATACTGCCGCAGACAGACCCGCATGGATAGAGGAAGGAAACAGAAGGACAGAATTCACCTACAATGCTCAGTTCGACAGGGTACGGATGAGAATGGCCGAAGAGGGAAAGACGGTATACACAAGGTCTTACCTCGGAGGGAACTATGAAGCCCATTGCGACAGCAGCGGAACGGAGGAAAGGCTCTATGTAGGAGGAGACTGTTACGAAGCGCTTGCACTCCTCGTCAAAAAAGAAGGGAAAACCAAGTTGTAATTCTCCGGCACTCATGGCCTTCCGGTTTTTCAATGCCTCTTGTACTCGGAGAACGAGATTCGTATGTCCAGCTTCAAGAACCGTGAATGTAGGCAGCCAGACATTGGCCACACGCACAAGATTGAGCTGATACCTACGCCAATGCTCCAGTGTGAGTGTATTCATCCAGACAATTTCACCGGGAACGGAGTTCATCAGCATGTTGATGGCAGTCATTTTCACGCAGGTTAGGTCTATATCTATTCTTTGCGCACAGTCTTTTCTATCTGGACTAAACTGATTCATCTATGCTGAATATGTCTTCTTTACCCCACCAACCTCGATGATATAATCCCCATGAAGTAATATTTGATAAAGTATTGGTAATAGTGAATTTTTTTCATAAATGCAACGGTAAGTCAATTTAAATATTTACATTTGTATAATTACAATTAAGCCTTGATAGCCTTATATGATTTATATCTCGTAACGAAATCAAAGTTCTTCGGGAGTATAAGGAAAAAGCACACCGGGAACTTTTCCGGGTGCGTGACGAACAGAAAACATTCGGGAAAATAAAAGTAAATACAGAATTATAACTATAAAAAATATGACAATGAAAAGACTTGTTTCATTGATACTGGTTATAATAACAGTATCAACATCATTTGCACAGAAAATAGGCGGTACATGGAAGGGAAAACTAAATGCAGGAAACCAGAAGCTCGAAATAGTATTTCATTTTACACGTGGAGACGGTAATGAAACAACATGCAAGATGGATGTCCCGGCACAAGGAGCCATGGGTATACCGGTAGATATAAAATCATTGACAGAAGATTCAGTCAGCCTTCAGGTTGATGCAATCAGAATGGTATATAACGGTAAACTTACCGGAAATAAAATATCAGGAACATTCAATCAACATGGGATGTCATTTCCTCTGGAACTGGAATCCGGCGAACAGGAAAAACTTAACAGGCCGCAAGAACCACAAAAGCCATACAGCTACAAAACTGAAGAAGTCACTTTTGTAAATGAAAAAGCAAATGCCAACTTATCAGGTACATTGACATATCCTATAGGATATAAAGAGAACAGAAAAGTGCCTGTAGTCATTATGGTTACCGGCAGCGGTGCGCAGAACAGGGATGAGGAAATATTCGGACACAAACCTTTCCTCGTTATTGCCGACTATCTGGCAAGAAACGGTATAGCTTCTTTGAGGTATGACGACAGAGGTACAGGAAAATCAGTTGGAGGCGCCAGAAAGGACTGTACATCGGAAGATTTTGCCGAAGATGCAGAATACGGACTGCAGTGGTTGAAAAAAAACGGCAAATTTGACAAGATAGGTATTCTGGGACACAGTGAAGGTGGAATGATAGCTTTCATGTTGGGCGCAGAAAATAAGGCCGACTTTATAGTAAGTATGGCTGGACCCGGAATAAAGGGCGATTCATTATTAGCCGAACAACAGAATGCAATATTGAAACTTAAAGGTATTCCTGCCAATTATAACGTAGAATCCATCCGTAGAGATATGACCTTCCAACCCAAGAACCCATGGCTGGAATATTTCGTTAATTATGATCCCAAATATGATATAGAGAAGATTTCAATACCTGTAATGGCTATCAATGGAAGCAATGATGTACAGGTGATATCCAAAAGCAATCTAAAAGTTATAAAGGAAATTCTGTCTGGCAAGAACAGCAAAAACCTTATAAAGGAATATCCTAACCTCAATCATTTGTTTCAGAACTGCACTCCAGAAACAGCTTTTGATTACTATAACATTGACGAAACCATTTCGGAAGAAGTATTGAAAGACATTGCTTCATGGATTAACGGTCTATAATTGTATTCATATAAAGATAGAATGGTACTGAAATATTTAAGAAAAAGCTAAAAACAATGAGGCTGCAATTCATAGGTTTGAAAGACAGCCTCATTGTTTTTACATTAATTTCCGATTAGATTGAATGAATATGATATTCAGAAACTAACATTATCAATCGGTACATTAACTATACAAAGGGAGAATCAATGACGATTTTAGAACCATCATTTTTATTAGTTAACATAATCAAATTGGTGTTATCAACGCATAGCGCATAGAAGGTACCAATAGATTTTGTCCAAAAATAGCCCCAATATAAAAAGACAGATGTAGCAAACAGACGAACAGAGAACAAACTCTTCGTTTTTATATGAGTAATAGTATGCTCTTTTTTAAGAAAAACTTTCTCTCCTACTATTAGTTTAATTCGTATAGTATCATTGTCTTCATTTATACTTACTGGCATCCTCAAAACTGGCAACACAATCAATAATGTCGCTATTATGACAACAATTCTTATTAAAGTATTCCCTTCCGTGAACGCATAATAAATAGCATAACCAACAATTGCTGATATAATTATTGAGTATAGAATCAGCATTCTAGAAGGCAGTAGTTTCCTAGTAATATTCATAATAATATATTTTAATTTTTGACATCACAAATTTAATTTAAGAAACTATCTCTGCATAAGATTATAGATTTCACATAGAGTTTGACAGAGTTCCCTTTCGATTCTTTTCGCTATCGTCCATCATTTTCAGAAAGAGCATTGTAATACAGACATCTTTTTTTTGACAGACGCCGAACGACCTGAAACTTACTTCAACTGAAAAGCTACCTTCGACTTGATATCGGTAGCCGAAGCAGCTACAAGAGCTTCAAATTTACCCGGCTCGGCAACCCACGCATGCTGTTTATCGTCGAAATAACTCAGACTGGACTTATCAATAGTGAAAGTAACCGATTTCGTTTCACCCGGAGCCAGCTGAATCTTACGGAAACCTTTCAGCTCTTTTACCGGACGAGCTACAGAACTCTTGACATCGCGTACATACAGCTGAACCACTTCAGCACCTGCCACAGAACCTGTATTTGTTACCGGAACAGTTACATGAATGCTATCCGATGCAGACAGTTCGTCACGATCTAAAGTAGCCTTACCATACGAGAAACTGGTATAGCTCAGTCCATGTCCAAACGGGAACAGAGGCTGGAGCTTTTCCTTGTCGCTCCAACGGTAACCGACGAAAAGACCTTCCTTGTAAGTGATATCCCAAATATTCTCAGAAGCACGTTTTACACCCGGATAAGCGTCCAGATGATGACAGCCTACATTCTCCAGAGAAGTGGGGAAAGTAAACGGCAGACGGCCCGACGGGTTTACATCGCCGACGATAACGGCTGCCAGTGCATTGCCTGCTTCGCTGCCAAGGAACCATCCCTGAATGATACCCGGAACCTTATCAACCCACGGCATGGCTACCGCATTTCCTGAGATATTGACCACAACCAGATTCTTGTTGGCCTTCGCAAGGGCTTCAATCACCTTATCCTGTCCGTAAGGAAGACCTAAAGATTGACGGTCGGAATCCTCGCAGTCCTGACCCGCACTCTTGTTCAAGCCTCCAAAGAAGATGACATAATCGCAAGAACGGGCTACATCGACAGCTTCTGCCAACAGCTCCTCGGCAGAACGATTGTCGGAGAGATCCTGACCTGTTACGACTCCATTGTATTCACCACTGGCATCTCCTACATAACCACGGGCATATACCACTTCGGCACGACCGGCAAGACGATGACGGAGTCCGTCAAGAGGAGAAATTTCGTATTTTACTTTCAGTGAAGAACTTCCACCTCCTACAGTCATCATCTTGATGGCATTCTCACCAATCACAGCTACCTTCTTCACCTTGTTCAAGTCGAGCGGAAGCACATTGTTACGGTTCTGGAGCAATACAATACCCTCTTCCGCAATGTGGCGGGAAGCATCAAAATGTTCCGGACTACCGATAGAACCGAACGGACGATTACGGTCCATTGTCGTACGGAAAATAAGACGAAGTACCCGGCGAACCTTGTCATCCAGTTCGGCAGTACCTACCTTACCCGATTTGATACGCTGAAGATAAGGATATGCAAGATAATAATTGTCGTAAGCATTGCTGGTACCACTGGAAAGTCCGTTCGTCCAACTGCCAAACTCCAGATCAAGTCCGTTGGAGATTGCCTCATCGGTATCATGAGCTCCACCCCAGTCGCTCACCACGACACCGTCGAATCCCCATTCGCCTTTCAGGATATCGTTCAGCAAATATTCATTGTGACAGCAATGCTGGTTCTTGTACAAATTATAAGATCCCATGATGCTCCAAGCATGTCCTTCCTGAACAGCCGCCTTAAAGGCAGGAAGATAAATCTCGTAAAGCGCACGGTCGTCGACTATAACATTCGATGTATGACGATTTATTTCGTTGTTGTTCAATGCAAAATGTTTTACGCAAGCAGCTACTCCATTGCTCTGGACCCCACGTACATAAGGTACCACCATCTTACTCGACAAATAAGGATCTTCGCCCATATACTCGAAGTTACGTCCGTTCAGCGGCGTACGATAGATGTTCACGCCCGGTCCCAACAAGATAGACTTATTACGATAGCGGGCCTCTTCACCGATGCTTTTGCCATAAAGCAGCGCCATGTCCGGATTCCACGTTGCTGCCAGACAAGTCAAGGCAGGGAAAGCCACACAAGAGTCGTTGGTCCATCCTGCCTGATCCCATTCATCCCACAGCACTTCGGGACGGATACCGTGAGGGCCGTCCGTACACCAGACTTCCGGAATGCCCAAACGGGGTACTCCCGGACTGCTGAACTTAGACTGAGCATGGATCATAGCTATTTTTTCTTGCAGAGTCATACGTGAGAGAGCATCCTCCACACGTGATTCTATAGGTTGATTACCATCAAGATAAACGGGCAGCTGCTGTGCTTGCACAGAGAATAAAGCAAGTCCGGCAACACATGCCAGCGCCATTTTTTTCATAAATTCGTTTTTCATACTATTTTCAGTTATAAATTTTCAACTATACTAACGCGATGACTTCAGTTCACCATACCATTTATTCAAAGCCTCATCTGCCAGTAAACGCATATCTTGCGCCTCCTTTACAGATAAGCCATCGGGTACATAAGTTATCACAGAAGGACTTTCTTCAAATATAACAGCATACTCCATACACGCAGCCAGATAAGAGGCTTTAAGTGAAGGATGCCGATTGTCGGTATATAAAGCAGCACATCCCTTTTCTCCCTGTGTTTCAAATAAAATCTTGTATGCCATTCCTACAGGACATACCACAACACCAGGAATTTCCCGACAAACATTCAAATAGCTGCGTACCAGTTCCTCCGAAGATTCCTTAAACCGGGACCAGTCGCTGCTATATGCCCAGTTCATGGGAAGAACTATAACAGGCTGTTTTTCCGGATATGCATTGAGTAAAGCCAGCTTCCATAACTTAACACTCTCCATCAAGATTTCAGGACATAACCTGGGTAATGCACTCTGCTCCTGCAAAATAATATAATTCCAGTGACCAGACAATGCAAGTTGCCGAGAAATTTCATCATTATAATGATACAGCAAGGTACGTCCTAACTGGGTCCGTGCATGCCATCGCGCCTCCTTTCCCATACTTTTGACCATTTCATTAAATATCTCCGGCTGATTGTTATAGTCGATCAGACTGTTATTCAACGAAAAGATACTTACAGGCTGAGCCTGCATGACCTTCAGGCCAGAAGGTAAAAGCAGGAAAATCAAGCAAATAAGCCGAAGTATACCTTTAATTTTCATGGCAGGTCAATCCTATTGAAGTTATATAATCTTTTTGCGGAACACAATTCTCAAATCTGCAACTCTTTATAAAATCATTCATTGCCTTTCTCACCATGTCCTGATCCGGACGTGCCTCTCTTATATGCTGATAGGTATCACGCAACGCTTCAGAAAAGGCAATTATCTTGTCCCAGTTCTCAGGCATCTTAATGCCCATCATACACGAGTCGTCTTTTTTCTTATAAGGCCAAAACGTATAGCCAATATTGTTGTCGGTCATGACCTTACAGAAAGCAGCTTGCCACTCGTCCGTGTTGTGACCAATTTCCCCCATATACATAGGCAGGTTCACGCTATCGCGAAAATGAATGAAATCCTGAATAGCTTCTTTTGTAGGTTCACCTCCATAACGGTGACAAGTATACATCAGTTTATCATCATATCTGGCATCGCTGAACGGTTTGAAATTACTGTTCCATTGTGCTCCTCCCAGCAAGATTATATGATTGTTGTCTACCTCACGTATAGCCTTTACCGCCCGTTTATGCAATGCTTCGAGCTTGCTGTTCAGTTCATCCCTATTGTCAAAATAATGAGCTATAGGCTCATTTATTAACTCATACCCCAATATGACCGGTTCATTCTGATAACGTCCGGCTATCTTCTTCCATATATCACAGAACAACTGCTGGCTCCGTTCACTCTCAAACAGCCACGGGTAACCATAACTATCGTCTATATTATCGCCTGTTTGTCCTCCGGGGGCATCGTGCATGTCCAGAATGAGATATAGCTTATTGTCACGACACCAGTTTACGACACTATCTATACGGGCAAAGCCATCCTGACTGACAGAAAGCCCCATATAATCCTCATCGGTAAACAATTTATAATGAAACGGAAGCCGGATGGTATTTGCACCGGAAGAGGCAATAAACTCAATATCCTGACGGGTAATATAATTGTCTTTAAACTGTTTCCAGAAATCAGCCGTAAAATCCGGACCAACCAGCTGACAAAACATATCGTTTATCATTCTGGCTGAATTAGTTTTTGTAAAGCCAAACATATAACCTTCGGGATTCAGCCAGTTGCCCAGATTTGTACCTTTAATATGTAAGGTATCTCCATCGGGCTCTATAAGACAAGTTCCCGATATTTTTATAAACTGTTGTTCATCCAACTGCTCATCTGTATTTGTTGCCGGCTGTTGGCAGGCAAACAATAATCCAGCCAATAGCAGTGATATAATATTCTGTTTAATCATAACCTTCAACGTTTTTCTTCCATAATGTAGATACTACTCTATGACGATTCACTTGATTTCGTCTGGTTTCATTAAAGACACTTCATTCATCAAAAGTAATTTTCAACAAACGAAGTGCCTTTATACTAACTCATCAGTTATTTAGGATTCTGTACGATTGCAAATTCTTCACCCTTAGAAGCGGTCGCTTCGATTTCACTTTGTGGAATCTGGATGTATTTTTTATTTTCGTTCCAAGTTGTACGTTCAGGAATAGCCTGACCACCCCATACAAGTTTTTCCTTATCCTGCAAAACGACACCACCTCCGGCTTTCAGTACAGTAGCAGCCTTTCCGGAACGAACCAAATCAAAATAGCGTTTTCCTTCACCAACAAATTCCAGACGACGTTCATCAATCAGATTATCTATGGAAACTGTTTTGTGACTTACTTTAGCACGGTCACGAACTAAGTCATAATATCCTTGAGCAGTCGGAACGTCACCAGTTTCCAAGGCCAGTTCTGCTGCATTAAGCAAGGTTTCAGCATAGCGGTACAGGTGCAAGTTGTAATCCCAGGCCAAGTCGGCATCGCCCAGCGCACCTTCATTGCCACCCGGACGAGGCAAATACTTACGCAGGAAATAGCCGGTATTCTGATAACGCCCTCCGTAAGTCACGGTATATCCTTCGGCTGCCTTGTCCTTTATATATTTATCCATATTCAAGATACTTAGATCACGGCGTACATCTCCTTCATCGTAAGCATCGTATACTTCTTTCGAAACGGTGCCAAAACCCCATCCACTGCTAAACTCCGGCGATGCCTCATTAGAAGAAAATCCATCCACACCGATCATTGCAGGAAGAACAGTTCCTCCAGGAGCATTTGCGCTTCCCCAGGTACGTTCACTACCTTTGGCAATATAGTTCACATCAAAGATTATCTCCTTATTCCATTCGTTGGTCACATCCCAAAGTTCTTCAGCCGATACCAAGTCATATTCATGAGATTCAATTATATCCTTCATATACTGCAATGCCTTGCCATATCTGGTCTTGTCTCCCTGATACATTACATAATCTGCATATATCATGGCAGCAGCAGCCTGTGTCATACGGCCCTTCCACTCTGCCGGCTGGTTCATAGGAAGCACTTTACTGTCGAGCACATTTTCCAGGTCAGTCACTACAGCATCATACAGTTCGTCGGCCTTGTACTGGCGTGCCAAATAAGGTTCTTTCAAGTTTTCTTCATAGTAAGGAACATTTCCCCATGTTTTCCACAGAACCAGATAATACCATGCACGGAGAGCGTGTCCTTCCGCAACGAACAAGTTACGCTGTTCCTCGGTTATCAAACTTGAATTGGTAGCATTATCAATCAGACGAATGGAACGGTTTACCCCCGAATAGCTTCCCGTCCAGGCGCCACTGATATTGTTGGTAGGATCCGAACGATACTGGGATATCAAATGTATCTGCATCTGGTCGGTAGTAGAACTTCCTCCTACATAAATATCATCTCCCATAGAATCCCAAACCAAATTCAAAGGAGCCCATCCGGAAAAATAATCGTACCAGTGCATGGGATCGTAAGCAGCAACAGCCGATTCCAGTATATGTGCATAAGTATCATAATAACCATCGATAACAACAGAGCTGGAAGGTTCTTCTGTCAAAAAGCTATCGCTACAAGATGTAAGATTAAACAGTAAAGCAGCGGCAGCAGCTATATATAATTTAGACTTTCTCATATTCAATCAATATTTAGCAATTTAAAAATTAAGATTTAAACCAACTGTAAATGTACGAGCCTGAGGGTAATATCCGCGGTCAATACCGTTTGATTTATCATTATTCAATTCCGGATCGAAACCTTTATACCCTGTAAGAGTCAACAAATTTTCGGCTGCTACATACAAGCGCAATCTTTGTACGAAGAACTTATGTGTCAAGCTGGCGGGCAATGTATAACCAATCTGAATATTCTTTATACGTGCAAAAGAACCATTTTTGATATAGAGATCGGAAAAATTACCCCAGTTGTTGTTTGCATCATCACCTGTCCAGCAGAAACGAGGCATTGTGTTTGATGTGCCTTCTCCATGCCAGCGGTCCATAAACTCTGCCGGAAGATTTACCCACTGACAGTCCAAACGACGGGTTACATCTGCAATTTCATTTCCCCATTGTCCTGAAATCAGCATACTGAAATCAACATTCTTATACGAAAGATTAAAGTTGAAACCAAATGTCCAATCGGGTGTACCTTTACCAATATTCGTCTTATCCTTTTCGTCGATAACGCCATCATTATTTAAATCTACAAAACGTACATCCCCCGGGACAGCGTTAGGCTGTATCTTTTGTCCATTCTTCGAATAGGCATTTATTTCGGCTTCATTCTGGAAAATTCCGGCAGTCTTGTAACCCCAGAAATAAGGATAGGGCTGTCCATTTTCTGCACGGGAAATATTTCCAATCTGATGCACATTATCCATTGTTTCAAATCCATCGGCATTACCTAAATCGATTAATTCGTTCTTCAGGTAACTTAAATTGGCCGAAATTCCGAAATTCCAATCATTCTTATACAACTTATATCCCAATTCGAACTCAACACCTTCATTCTTCATTGAACCGACATTACCCCAAGGCTTCGATTCTCCCAGATAAGAAGGTACTGCCATCTCTTTCAGCATTCCGTTAGTCTTTTTATAGAAATAATCTACAGTAAAGGTAAGAGCATTGTTGAAGAATCCGAAATCCAAGCCTGCGTCATATTGTTCAGACTCTTCCCATCTTAAATCAGGATTAGGAGTTCCAGAAGGTTTAGATCCCATGATCAGTTTTTGTCCATTGCCCAATCCGCCAAAAACATAATTATTGTTTAAAGCCACATTAGCTGTATAACGGAAATTACCTATATTCTCATTACCATTTTTACCCCAAGACAAACGAAGTTTCGTATTTGTCCACCAGTCGGGACGTTTCTGGAGCCACGGCTCATTGGTAAGATTCCATCCTAAAGAAACAGAAGGGAAGGTTCCCCATTTATTATTCTGTCCAAATCTAGAAGAACCATCACGACGCAATGTAAACTGGAACATATAACGCTCTGCAAAGTTATAGCTCAAACGTCCAAAGTAAGAAGCCAGTGAGTTAGGATCGCCGGCACCACCATATATGGTCTGTCTGCCGTCTGATGCCAGACCTGTTGTAAAATCAATATTGGCCTTATCTTCCAAATAAGCAATCATATCATATGCAGAGCCGCCGACATTACGACTTGTATAGCGCTCTGCAGATTGTCCCAATACAATAGCAAACGAATGATCGCCTATTGTCTTATCGTAAGTCAATACGTTTTCAATCTGCCAGGTATATCCACGATTCATGGAAGACCAAACTTCCGATTCCGTATTCTTGGCATTCTTATTCAAATAATAAGGATACTTATAGCCATCTGTTCCCCAGAAAGCTAAATCTGACCCCCACGAGAATTTATATTTCAGGTTATCCCAGATACCGATCTCGGCTGTTAAATTAGCAATAATCTTATCCGAATTATTTTTATCTACCGGCAAAGACAAACGTGCCAAAGGATTTGCCAACTCATTGAAATCAGGACTGGGAAGATTCAGTAATTTACCGGACAACTTATCGTAGATAAAGCCTCCATTTTTTTCCGGATCATAGTTACTTCCTGCTATCTCTCTTAAATCATCTTCACTATCGGCATAAACAGACATGGTAGGATCCATAAACAATGCATCTCCCAAAGCAGAACCAGTCAGATTACCTGCATCTATACCCCGACTATTTAGACGAGAATAACTGATATTCATTCCGATAGTCATACTTTTCAACCAATTACGTTCTTTAGACTGATCAAAAAGTTTATACTGGGTATTACTGCGGAAAGATAAACGTTCATAATTAGAGTGATCATAATTACCTCCGACAATACCTTCCTGGTTATAATATCCCATAGAAAAATAATAATTAATCTTCTCAGAAGCTCCGCTAATGCTTAACTGATGATTCTGTACGGGTGCACCGTCGTTAAACAGAGCATTCTGCCAATCTGTTCCTGCTCCCAAAGCAGCAGGATTTTCAAATTTGGGAGTTGTACCGTTGTAAGTAGCAGCTTCATTCATCAAGGTAGCATATTGAGATGCATTCAGCATATCACGGTGCTTCCACGCACTCTGCCATCCAAAAGAGAAATCATAATTTACCTTTACCTTTCCTTCGGCTCCCTTTTTAGTCGTTACAAGGACAACACCATTGGCAGCACGTGCTCCATAAACAGCTGCTGAAGCAGCATCCTTCAAAACTTCTATGGAAGCAATATCAGCCGGATTAATATTATCAATTCCACCTCCTATCGGCATACCGTCTACAATGTAAAGCGGATCTGAATTGTTAATTGTTCCGACACCACGAATACGTACAACTGAACTTGAACCCGGCTGTCCGTTCTGCGTCGTTACTTGAACACCTGCCGCCAGACCTTTCAATGCATTATCTACACGAGTAGGAGCAGTTTGAGCCAGTTCGTCAGAACCGACTTTAGCAATTGACGCGGTCACAACACTCTTCTTCTGAACTCCATAACCAACAACAATCACCTCATCCAATGTTTTATTGTCTTCCTTTAAAATAATATTAAGCAGAGAAGAAGAAGCCTTTACTTCCTGAGTCAAATAACCGACAAACGAAACTTCAATAAGTGAAGATTCAGGAACATCCATCAATGTAAAATTACCATCAAAATCTGTAATGGTACCTAAAGTAGTTCCCTTTACCAGAACACTTGCACCAATAATCGCTTCACCTGTCTGATCTTTTACAATACCTTTTACTGTTAAATTCTGTGCCATTGATGCAATAGAAAAAAACAATAGCAAGCAACATACAGAAAAGAACCTAAAACTCCGCGCTTGGGTCAATTTGTTTTTCATATTGTTTTAAATTTAAAGGTTAAAATAATTAGATATTTTTCACGACAAATGTATAAATCAGTTAAAAAACTTGTATATACAAGTAAGAATAAACAGTAAGGTAGGAAAAATCATAACACATTATTTATAAGCAACTTATACAGAAAAAGAGCAAAAAAGAAGTAAGGTTATTCTTGCATTTAAGGAAGCATTAAAAGATAGAATTCTACTTATCGAATTACATCAGAACCAGCAATTGCTAACCCTACATCTTCATCTGTTGGCATAAACGATAAACGGTGATACCGTCAAAAAGACAATATCACCGCTTCAGCATATTATAACATTACGCTATTGCGCATCACATGAATGCTGTACCTTTCCCAAAGACTTTACATGCTCTACAAATTCTTCCTTAGGAACTTTAGCCCGACTACGCATTTTCAAACGATTGTTATATACCGTTTGAGGAGAATAATGAAGAAACTCCGCTATTTTCACACTATCATTGATACCCAAACGCACCAAAGCATAAATTCGAAGATCTGTATTCAACAACTCTCCTTCCTTCATCACAATCTGTTCTTCCGGACGCAAGAGATTATTAAAGTCATGCACAAAGTCAGGATATATCCGGAGAAATACACTATCGAAACTATGGTAGAATTCCTTCAACTCCTTTTTCACGACAGATGCTTCCGTAATTTGCTTGACTTCTTCGGATTGCCCTGTTTTTATTTTACGATTAATCGTTTTACGGAACTCGTCAAGTTTACTTATATAAGTAGAACAAAGAGAAAATGCATAAGCGATATATTCTTCTGCAATATAATTCGACTCACGAAGTTGGTCATTCATGACAGCCTGTTCTTTATTCAATAATTGCAACTGCTTATTCATTTCTTCCATCTTATGATGCGTCTCGGATAACTGGACAATATGCTTATTTAACGAATTATTCGCGTCATTCAACTTTTGTCTGGACTCGGACAAACGCCTCATTTGCCTGTATATGTACAAAACAGCTACCAACAATATAACGGAAAGAATGCTCATCATTATCAGATAACGGGAAAGACGGCCCTGTTGTTCCTGATTACGCTTCTGATATGCTTTATGGATCTCATCAAGTATAGATAAAATATCCGCTACACGAATGCGATTATGATACGCCTGCCCCATTTGCAGGCAATAGTTCCCATAGGTATAAGCACGATCAATGTCACCTATGGTAAATAAGTCCTGTATAAGCTCCTCCAACGAAGCTATATCTTTGTTTGCCGTACGTATATCTGCCATGGCAGAATAAATAATATATTTCAGATAAGAAGTTTTATCGCCCTCGTCCAAATACAAATGAGCAAGGATATACGCATTCAGCGCATCACGGTAAGTATCCAACCCAGATTTGCTTACGGCCTCAATCAGTTCTTTTTGTATCTCTGGCACTTTATCAGCTCCTCTACTCCTTCCTCCTTTATACCAAAGATAAAGCGGATGCTCCGGAGTAATCAACATGCAAATGGAATCACGATAAAGCATTTCTTTGTTGTAATATTCCCGTTGGCTTTTAGCATCATCTCCTATATATTGTCCAAAATGAGAATACAGATAAATCATTTCTCCATAATACTCAATTTTTAAGACTGTCGGCAAATCATTTCCCGATATACCCTGCAATTCATCTACAGCCTCTTTTAACAGACCTGTTGCCGTCAATAAATGTGACTTCTTTATCTTCCACTCTAATACACGCTCTTTCCAATCCTTATCTGCAGCAATTTTCAAATTACGACTAATATAATAAGCTGTTGAATCGGCATCATAGGCATAATACTCGTCATAGAATTTTTTATTCAACCAATATTCCTCTTCCAAAGAAGAAACAGTCGCCTTTTGCAACCGAAGTTGAGAAATCCTCAATTCTTTCTCTTTTTCAATTATTTCTTTTTTGCCGATAAGAGAATCCAGTTTTAATAAAAGTTTCTCTATTTCTTCATTTTTCGGTGCTGCAATTAACGGTGCTGCAATAAAAAGAAACAACAGACTGAAGAGGTTTTTCATACGCAACTCTTTATAATTGGTTAAACTGATAACAAAGATATGATCTTTATTTTTAATAACATTATATAATTATAATTAAGTCACATTTTTAATATAACGTGAGTTCGACATTAGAATAAATATAATCGATTGGAATATCGGAACATAGCTACAAAAATATTAAATTTATAAGGATCAATTATAACTTTTTACGATTATCACTACATTCCCCAAATTACAGTGATTTATTGTATGGCTGATGATTTTTGCAAGGAATTTACACTACAGCAGAAAAAATATACGACTGAAGACAAGAAACAGAAACATCTTATTTTAGAACTAGTATGCATAGAACGACCTATTCCCCTGTATTGTCAATACGGTTCCACTTTATATTTTTCTTGGCAAAAGCAAATCATCCATCAAAACCGTATATAACCTTAATTCCGCAACACTTTGATTTAACTTTATTTATAAGTTCCTGAGCAACAAAAAGTTGCTCAGGATTTTGCCATGTCAGATTTTTCACTTATCTTAGTGTTGCAAATCAAAACAAGCGTAA
>OJKY01000111.1_pt1 | contig 78205 bp, 64 predicted proteins | sample 1596571 | NCBI WGS metagenome assembly OJKY01 (sample SAMEA4350170, study PRJEB24818) | metagenome | biome: human; feature: gut; material: faeces | place: Denmark | collected 2013-09 | reverse complement strand
TGTCCTGACGGATAGAATTATGTGAGAATACATGGAAAAATGACAATAAAAAATGGCATATGAAGATGATAGACCATAATCATTTCATATGCCATCTTATTTTGGGGACATTTACTGAATATCCCTAATTAAATCTTCCTTATCAATATATATCATAAAAAAAGAGGCTAAAAGGTTTTATATACATTAACGACCTTCCAGCCTCTTTTTACAAGAGTTCAAACCCTTATCTTTCTATACGTTTGAAACAGAAGAACCAACCTTCTGAAGTATTCGACAAAGACTGAGCTGCCAAAACCAAATGTTCGCCATCAGCCTGAATAATCTGATAAGAATAACAACGCTGATTACCATCATTGGGCAATACACCCAGCAAAGGAACAGTTCCAGAGAATGTCATGGTACCGACTCCCCATCCAGCAACAGCTGTTTCATCAGAAACTTTTACACTACCGGTTTCACCACGGCTTGTTTCTACACCTGTAAGACTCAAAGAGAACCAGGCACCAATACCATCATCAGGCATTCCCTTACCTTCACACTGTTCATCAATACTTGCACCATCAGGAGCCCCCCACCAAGAAGGAGTAGTATCGCTTCCCCAGCTTCCATTACCCCAATAGCGAGTCAACGTATCATCCCAGGTCCATACAGTAGTACCATATTCACCATTTTCCAATCCGAAAATCTGTTCATAGATTGCAGGCAAATCCGTATATTCACTTACCATGATACTCTTTACATCCGATTTTGTAATACTACCATCCTGATTGATTGTTGTTATGTAAACACGCATCTCAGTTATAGGAGGAGTAACCTGGAAAGTAGGATTCGTACCTTCAGCCAATAACGCATCATTATCAGCCGAATATACCTTCACGTAGCGAGCCGGCGATAATTTTACCGTAATATTGTTGTTTCCTTCACTCTGAGCAACCAACTCAAAACTATTGGTCAATTCCTCAGCTGTTACACTTGCTCCTGGTTGCTTGTCGTCAACCGAAGCATCACATGCTGCCAAAAGCATTGCAAATAAAAGTGGCAACGCAAATAATATCTTTTTCATAATTACTGTCATTTAATTATTAGTTAATCATTACCAACCACTGTATTCACTGCTTGCATCTGTCCAGCCTTCATTCTGTGTCAGACCTCCATTAGACAAAGATATTTCACTTTCCGGTATCTTGAAGAAACCAGCGGTTGCATTATAACGAGCTGCATAACCTCCATTGTGAGCGGTATTCTTGGCCAACGAGCCTAAATAATATACCGGTTGATCAGTCTGTTTTTCAAGAGCCGCAGCTGCAATATGCCAACGACGTATATCATTCCATCTTACCCCTTCAAATGCAAGCTCCCAACGACGTTCTCTCTGTAAAGCCTCCAACGAATAGGTACCGATAGGATCAAGTCCGGCACGTGCACGAACCCGATTAATGCCATCCACACTCTCCTTCAATTCAGATTGCATCAACAATACATCAGCAAAACGAATCAGAACCAAATCATGGATGTTACCTGTCTGCATCAAGTTATCATTCTGCCAACCATTTTCGCCATACATTACATATTCAAAAACAGGAGCATATTGAAGGGAACCACTTCCATCAGTATATTGGGCCGATACTGGAGATTGTTTCTTTTCATAATAATCAGTTTCCTGAACAAAATCGGACCAACCACCATAAGTATAAGCCGGCAAATCTTTCACATTCTGTACAGAAGCTTCACGACGCATATCGTCCGCTTCACTCGAGCTCCAATCATTCACTAAATTCGGGGCAACAGGTCCGGCACCCCATCCCTGACCAAACGGGAAAGTCTTTGCATAATCCTGACCACCTCGAACACCAAAATGTAAAGCATAACCATTGGCATAACCGATAGTAGTCTGCCAACTTGCCAACTTGTTAAATTTAATGGCAAACATCGATTCAGGATTTACAGCAGCATCATCTTCAACCCACTTCAATCCTTTTCCTTTCGTATAATTATAATCTTCTACAGTACAACGATTGGTATACGCCCACAGATTACGATAATCCGGTACCAGTGAATATCCAGACTTTTCAACACAGTCATCAATATACCCTATCACTTCATCTTTGGTCAGCGTCGTACCATCGGGCAAAGCAACTTCCGAAAGAGGATTATAGGTAGTACTCGTCAACGCAGCCAAGTCATCACCATTGCCATACATTCCTGTATAGAACAGCCATGCACGTCCTAGCATTGCCTCAGCCGTATACTTATCTACATGACCATCTGTTTTACGAACAGCAGGCATTGCTGAAGCAGCGTCCCGAAGATCCATCAAAATCTGTCCCCACAAAGCTGCAGCTGTAGGTTGAGAAGGCTCAGCTTCTTCCGTAGAGAGTACCAAAGGAACACGACCATATTGAGAAGCCAGTTCATAATAGAAGAAAGCACGCATAAATTTTGCTTCCCCAATCACCTGATTACGCTCATTGTCTTCCAGCTCCATATTTGCCACACCTTCCAATAAAGCATTGGCACGGTTAATACCCTGATAGCGGTCACTCCAGAACTGATGTGTCATATCCGTTTGATAATTCAGCAGCAAGTCCATAGCCTGCATCAATTTATCATTTGTTCCGCCACCGCCTAAATTATCATCGCTTGCCAGCATTGACAAATAGAAGAAAGACATTTGTGGATTAGCGCAAACCAGACTCAAATTCTGATAAATACCCGCAAGCGCCTGAGAAGCATCACTCGATGTTACCGGAAAGTTTTCGGGTGTTTTTTCCACATAGTTTACAGCGTCGAGAGTACACGATGTTACTCCTCCTAACCCCAGGACCGCTGCAGCTAATATATTGATAAACTTTTTCATTGCATTATTCATAATTAAAATTTAACATTAACACCAAACATATAAGTTCTAGGCTGAGGATAGTTACCAACATCAACACCGGTAACCCACGGTTCATTACTATTGAGAGCCATACCGTTTTCAGGATCCATACCCTTATATCCAGTTATTGTAAATAAATTCTGAGCAGTGAAATAAACTCTCAATTGCTGGAGCGGACATGTCTTCCAGATTCTCTTTACATCGTATCCGACAGTCAAGTTCTGCAAACGTACATAATCTGCATCTTCTACATAGATATCCGAGATATTCTGCCAGTTAGCACCTGCATTACCCGGAGTAAGAAGCGGATAGCGATCGGAAGTTCCTTCTCCATGCCAGTAGTCATACACTTCTGTAGTATAGTTTTCATATTGTCCGTCTGTAAACTTACGGAAAGAACGAGCAACTTGCTGTCCGAAAGCGCCATAGGCAGAAATTGAAACATCGAATCCTTTGTACGCAGCATTAAGATTAAGACCCATTGTAACATCCGGGTGCGGATTACCTAAATCGGTTTTATCGTCTGAATTAATGATTCCATCACCATTTACATCCACAAATTTCAAATCACCCGGTTTGATAGAAGTTCCCTGCAAAGAATTTGCGGCATTACCTCCACAGTTCTGATTCAAATAAGCCTGCACATCATCCATATTCTGCATTACACCGTCAGTCTTATATCCATAAAAATAGCCGATAGGATGTCCTTCCTGCATACGAGCCATGAAACCAGTATTCTGTGACAAGTTATCATTACCACCTTCTACATAGCCAGAACCGTTATTTACCTCTATTACTTCATTTTTATTGTGTGATAAGTTAAAGTTGGCACCATAAGTAAAATCATCTCCAATCTGGTCGTTCCATCCGATAGAAATTTCAATACCTTTATTTTCAATACTACCGGCGTTAGCTGCCTTTGTTGTAAATCCGTTAATAGAAGAAACCGGAACATTGATCAGCAAATCCTTTGTTTTCTTATTATACCAATCGAATGTAAAGCTCAATTTTCCACTCAAGAAACGAGTATCGATACCAATATTGGTCTGCTCTGAAGTTTCCCAGGTCAAATCAGTGTTCGAAAGACGAGTAGGATAACCTCCCTGAGTAGCAGAGTTCTTATCACTACCAAACGGATACTGTCCTAAGTCACCGAACGAGTAAGTTGCCAGATACTGGAAAGCACCAATATTCTCATTACCATTCTGTCCCCAGCTTGCACGTAGTTTCAAGAAATCAAGCCAACTGGTTGTATCCTGCATGAATTTCTCGTTTGAGATAACCCAACCAGCAGAGAATGAAGGGAAATAGCCCCAGCGATGACCGTCTGCAAAGTTAGAAGAACCATCTCCACGCATAATAACGGTAAACATGTAACGCTCCTTGTAATCGTAATTTATACGACCGAAGTAAGACAAAATAGAATGGTCATTTACAGGATATCCACCAACCGTAGCCAGACCGGTACGTCCTGTGAAGTTATCGTAATAAGCATGACCAAAATCTGTAAAGACATTACCTTTTGCCATTGCCTCCAGTGTTTCACCCATGTTGTTGCCCTCGCGAGAATATTCCGTACCGACCAAGACATCAAAATGATGTTCCTTCGCTACATCAAACTTGTAATTCAAGGTATTGGTAACTCCCCAGTTCCATCCGATTGTCATATTCTCAGACAATGTACTCTGATCGGCCGCATTACCCTGATCGTTCAACTTATATTCAGCGGTATAACCTTTCCAGAGGCTGGAATACTGTTTATAATAAGCCTGAGAACGATAAATCAAGTTCTTGATTGGCTGTACTTCAAAATAAGCGACCGCATTCAGGTTAAAGTTCTTACTCTTGTTATTTCCACTCTGAGTATTAACAATTTCAGCTACCGGGTTACTTGTATATGAGTTATAGGCAAACCATCCATCCGTACCCGAATTCTTCAAATCGTCATACATGAAATAATCACCGTTCGCATTATAAACAGGAACACACGGGTTGGCACGCAACATTGTAGAAATGGCATTGCTATACTGATTACCAATCTGAATACCTTGTGTCTGTGCATGCTGATAATACAAATTCTCTCCGAACTTGATTACGTCACGATCGTCTGTCTTATAAAGAATGTGTTCCGAATTTAAGCGGAAAGTAAAACGGCGATAATCAGATTTAGCAATATTTCCGACAATACCATCCTGATACTGATAGCCGAATCCCGTAGAGAATTTAGAGAGTTCAGAACCACCGGAAATATTCAAAGCATGAGAGGTTGTGATGGCATTATCATTTATAATCTGATCCAGCCAGTTTGTTCCTTCGTTGGTTCCGTTCTGATAAGCAGCCAGCAAATCTGCATCTATATACTTCGACCAGTCATAAGGAGTGCCCCCATTATTATAAACCACCTGGTCTTGAACAGCCATATATTCCTTGGCATTCAGCAGATCCGGTTTCTTATAAATATTCTGCCAACCTACGTTTGCATCGTAAGTAACACTAACTTTCCCCGCTTTACCCTGCTTGGTAGTAACCATAATCACACCGTTTGCAGCACGTGCACCGTAAATAGCACACGAAGCAGCATCTTTCAAAACGTCGATACGTTCAATATCGGCAGGATTCAATGCATTGATATCACCTCCGGCAACACCATCAATAATATAAAGCGGATTGGTAGAACTGTTAGTACCAGCACCACGGATACTGATTTTATAGCCATCACCCGGCTTACCCGAAGTTGCCTGAATATTTACACCAGGACTTTGATTCTGCAAGGCTCCAAGTGCACTGATAGTATTTCTTTTTGCTACATCATCACCTTTAACTTCAACAGTAGCACCCGTTACCAGTTTCTTCTTCTGAACACCGTAACCTACAACAACAACTTCCTCCAGAGTTTCCGTGTCTTCTTTCAATACTACTTTAAAGGATGTCTGTGTTCCCACAGTTATTTCCTGAGTATTGTAACCAATAAAAGAGATTTGTAATATTGCACCAGAAGAAACGTTTAAAGTAAAATTACCATCAATATCAGTAATTGTACCATTTGTTGTTCCTTTTTCCAATACATTGGCACCGATTACCGGAATTCCATTAGAATCAACAATCGTACCAGAAATAGACTTTGTCTGCTGAGCAGCAATCATCGTTCCTGTCGATGCAGCCAATGTCCCTGGAAAGCCTGTAACCATCACCGATAAACAGGCCCCTGCAACCAATACAGTTCTTTTAGCATGTTTGTTCATAACATTATTTTTTTAAAGTTCTCAAGTTTAGTCTACCTTAGATCAGGTCTTATATTTTTTTTACTTTCTTACAAAAATACAGAAAAGATCATTAGTATTCTGATATAATTTTATCATAAAACAACACTTATTATACACCAACTATCCTATTCAGGGTACTACGCAAAGATAGAGATTCGCTCCAATAAACAGGGGGTGAGAATGTTTACATTCAGGGGATATTTTGTTTCAAGGCAACAATAATCAGCTTTCAAACAAATACTATTTCTCATTTAACACTTTATTTGCCTGCTTTATCAATGCGATGGTACTACTATCCGAAGCAAAGACTGAATTCAGTCCCTGCTGTTCCTGAGCCGGATCGCCCGTATAATCATCTCCAGGCTTCCAGTATTCATGTTCTGTGGAAGGATTGGCCAGACCACCCCATCCCCAGAAATTGCAACCGGCAAACAATGAATGAGAAGCAGCATGTTCCGTTACTAGACCAAATATATATTTGTAGTAAGCATCACGTGCCGTTACCGGAGAAGACTTGTCGAAACGGAATCCATCCCGAGGATATCCGAATTCTTCCATCACCAGAGGCTTCTGATATTTCTTGGCGATTGCAAGATGTTCATCGATATAAGCTTTTGAGTTCTGCTTAGCCTTCTCCAAATTTTCCTGCAAGCTATCTTTTGGAGCCCATCCCCAGTTATAAGGCCAGATATGAATATTCAGGTAATCTACGTTGGGATCAGCATGAATTTTTTCGAACAGATCCATATCCATCTCACAGCCCCATTTACCTTCACTGCCAGTAGAAACCAAATGATTCTTGTCAATAGATTTTATCAAAGCCGCAGCCTTGCTCATCCAGTTGGCAAAATCCTGCTTATACTCCGGCAAGAAAGCACGAGGCTCATTACCTATCTGCCAGGACATAATGGTCGGATCGTCTATATAGCGCACCTTGGTATAACGGTTGGTACGAGTAATTACATCTTTCACATAATTAGCGTAAAGAGCTTGCGCACTGTCCGAACAGACAAACTGTCCGGCAAACTTCATGTAAGCCACATATCCATCGACCGCCGGTGCCGGAGCCTTACCATAGCCTGCCCACTGAAGATACTGACCATATCCTCCACTCCATTCCCAAGAGTTATTCAGATAAAGTACTGCCAGCATATCTCGCTTCGACATTTCTGCAAGCAAATAATCCAGACCGGCAAAAATTGTATCATTGTATACTCCCGGAGCCACCTGAAGTGTCGGCTCAACTTTGGCAGCAACCCCTCTCTCTCCATCGGAGCCAACCAGAATACGTAAGTTATCAATACCTATACTTTTCAGCGAGTCCAGTTCACGGCATAAACGTTCACGGTTTCCACCTTCACCTTCCGAGGCCAAAATAGCTCCATACCAGAAATTGGTTCCTACATAATAATAAGGTTTTCCATTACGGAGAAAATGACCGTTTTCAATCCGTACAAAATCTTTTTCCGGCTGTTTTTTAGGTGTTGTGGTACACGAAAGAGCAACCAGCAACAACACCACTGACATAATTAAATTCTGTTTCCGCATATCTATTAGATTTAATTTCCAATGGCACAAAATTAATGGGAAACGCCACATGAAGATGATATAATTTTATCCAATCATTTACATTTCTATCAAGCTCAATCAGGCAGCCAAACACAGCTATATAACACAAGCAAAGGTGGTGACTATTTCACAACAGTCATCACCTTTTACCGTTATCCTTACAATATTTACCTTAAACTCTCTGTAATAAATGAACTCTAACTTTAAATATTATCAATATATTTCAGTACCTTATTTATATTCAGTCCGCAATACTTGCTTTACGATACTACCCCATTTCTTCAGATCCTTCTCGTCCCATTCCGCATCCGGTGCCGAAGGATAGAGCATGGAACAGGTTTCATCCTTATCAGCTATCGACCATGCAGCCCAGCTGACGGCGTGTCTGTCCATCCATGAAAGCCACTGGTTCCATTCATTAAGATCAATCTCACCATCCCCATCCGCTTTCATGCCTGCACATTCCGAAACAAAAATCGGAAGCCCTTTTTCCAGGGCATAATCGGCACGCTCACGCAACCACACCTTATGAGAAGCCGCATAGAAATGAAGGGTATACATTACATTATATTCGTCCGAAACAGGGTTATCGGCCGCCAGATGTATATCCTGATCCCAATGAGGAGTTCCTACCAATATCAGCGCCTCACGGTCTATAGAACGGATACTACTGATAACCTCCTCGGAATATTTCCTTACTTTTTCCCATGAATCATTTACCGGCTCATTAAAAATCTCATAAATTACGTTTGGAACGCCTTTATATCGAGTAGCCATTTGCTTGAAAAAATCCTTTGCTTCTTCGGTACGCAATCCGTGGCTATGCCAGTCTATAATGACATACATATCATTCGCAATGGCTGCATCCGCCACCGTCGTGACACAATCCAGCGCCTTTTGCCGATTGCTCAGATAAGCTCCCTTCGGTTCCACGCCCATTGCCGCACGAATCAGCGTGCAATGCCATTGCTCTTTCAATGTCTTTACGGCAGCAGCATTATAAAAACGCGGCCACCAGTTATGCCATCCCAGACTGACACCTTTCAATACGACCTTATCGCCTTGCCCATTTACCAGGAAAGTTCCTTTAACCGACAAGCGCTCTACAGCCGCATGCACTGAAACATTAGCAAATAATATGACGAAACAGAGCAACAAACAAGCTCTGAAAAGAGAGAAAAAAGATGTTTTCATTTTTGCAGATTCATAGTATTCCATATCAAAACCAACAAATTTCCACTCGATTAACGTACTGCAAATTTACATCATTACAACTAAATAGAACCATACTATTTTATCATATTTCATTCATTCTCCTACAACTGGGACCAAAATCTACCCGACAGCAGTCAGACAAAAAACGGTTCTCTTTCATCCGCCTACAAAGGGATGAAAGGAAAGCTGCTTCCTGATACGGACGCCCATCCTTATTTCACTAAATAATCGTACGTTTTTTCCGGTAATTATCCCGGAACTCCTTAGGGGAACAGTTTTTCTTCTTCTTGAAGATTCGGTTGAAATTCGACAGATTATTGAACCCACATTCATAACAAATCTCGGCTATCGCCATCGTCGAATCCACCAGCAAGCGGGTAGCATGCCCCAGACGCAGGTCGATAATATAGTCGGAGAGATTCTTGCCCGTACGTAATTTGAAGAAACGGCTGAAAGAGACCTCCGTCATACCTACCATGTCGGCCAGCTGTCCCAGTCTGATTTCCTCCTGATAATGTTTCGCAATGTAATCTTGCACCTTTTGTACCCGCCGGCTGTCAGAATGTACTTGTATCTTTGCGAACGACGAGCTCGACAGTGTCCGTGCCTGGTCGGTAAACAAGGACAATTCATAAAGCAGTGTAAGGAAATGAATCACGGCATAGAAACCCTTCATCTCAGGAAGTTTGTCAATAAGTGTATAAACTTTCATCACGGCATCTATGGGAAAGCATAATCCGTACTGCGCCTTTTCGAGCATTTTACGAATCATATCAAACTGATTTGTATCTATCAGCCCACTCAGAAAAGAAGGGACAAACTGAATGGTTATTTCACGGATATCCGATGATGTACAAGTGTTTTGTTCCCACACATGTTCCAAATCGGGACTCGTAATCAAGACCAGATCGTAATCGCCTATGACTTCCGATGAATCGCCGACAATACGGCGTACTCCTGGCGCATGCTCCACAAAATTCAGTTCAAATTCCCGATGTGAATGCATCGGATAGGTAAATTCTTTCTTGTGCCTGTCGGCTATATAAAAGCAGTCCTTGTCCGACAAGGGAGTTATTTCGCGTATGAATTTCTCATTTAATTGTTTGTCCATAGTATTTGTTTTTGTTATCCACAAAAATACAAAATAAAATGATTGTACACAAGATCTGAAGAAAAGTTCAGGTATACTAATTTCTTTCCTCCGCAAGTCTGGAAGAAATCATCGCAAGCTCTCATCAAAAACCTGCCGAGGTTTTCTGAAAATTTGTACAAAAAATTTTTGTTTTTGTACAAATTCTAACTGGTTTCTCTAAACGAATATTTTTTATCCGACAGTAATTCGCCCAGAATAAGATAAAACCGTATTAGTCTTATCGTGAAATAAGACCTATTTTTGTACATGAGTAAACGAAGTTATAAATCTGTTATCAAAAAAATGAAAAGCATGAAAGTAAAAAACAAGATTTGCCTGCTGGCAGGATTCTCCTTGCTTGCCGGAAACATGTGGGCACAAAACATCTGCATTTCTACTCCAAACACATCGCTTGTACTGAATGCACCGACTGGCGGAGAACTGAAGTATCTTTATTATGGGAACAAACTGAGCGAAACCGACTTACAGAACATTGACGGGGCAAAGAACTGTGACCATACCGCTTATCCGGTCTACGGCATGAACTGTCCGAGTGAAACAGCATTATCCGTCAGGCATGCCGACGGAAACATGTCAACCCAAATGGAAATTGTCGGTGTCGATACGGACAAAGATGCTCAGAGTACCCTCACCACTGTCCGCCTGAAAGACAAAGTCTATCCTTTTTATATAGATGTATGCTACAAAGCCTACACAAATGTAGACATGATAGAAACCTGGACCGAAATCAGTCACTCCGAAAAGAAGCCTGTCTGCCTCACCCAGTTTGCATCGGCCTATCTGCCTGTGCGCAGGGGCAATGTGTGGATTTCTCATCTCTCCGGTTCTTGGGCCAACGAAGGACAGCTTACTCAGGAACCGCTGCAACCGGGTATGATGGTCATCAAGAATAAAGACGGGGCGCGTAACTCGCATACCTCACATGCCGAAGTGATGTTCTCGCTCGACGGAGCTCCCCGGGAAAACGAAGGGCGGGTCATCGGAGCCGCACTTTGCTATACGGGCAACTACAAGTTGAGAATCGATACCGACGACAGCGACTATCATCAGTTCTATGCGGGTATCAACGAAGAGAACTCGTCGTACACGCTTCCCAAGAAGGAAATATTCCGTACACCAGCCGTTGCCTTGACCTATACCGACGAAGGACTGAGCGGAGCAAGCCGTAATTTCCATAAATGGGGAAGAATGTACAAACTGGCTCACGGGAATAAGGTACGCGATATTCTGCTGAACAGCTGGGAAGGAGTATATTTCGACATCAACCAGAAGGGCATGGACCAGATGATGGGCGATATCGCTTCAATGGGTGGCGAACTGTTTGTCATGGACGACGGATGGTTTGGCAATAAATATCCGCGCAAGAACGACAGTTCTTCATTGGGCGACTGGGTGGTTGATAAGAACAAACTTCCCGAAGGTATCGAGGGTTTGATAAGGGATGCCAAGAAACACGGCATTAAATTCGGTCTTTGGATTGAGCCGGAAATGGCGAATACTACCAGCGAACTATACGAGAAGCATCCCGACTGGATATTGAAAGCTCCGCAGCGTGATCCGGTTCTGGGACGCGGAGGTACGCAGGTTGTACTCGACCTTGCCAATCCGGAGGTACAGGATTTCGTATTCAAGGTAGTAGACGACCTGATGACACAGCATCCCGACCTCGCTTATATCAAGTGGGATGCCAATATGCCTATTATGAATCACGGCTCCAACTATCTGACAGCCGACAATCAGAGTCACATGTATATTGAATATCACCGGGGATTCGAGAAAGTATGCCAGCGTATCCGCGCCAAATATCCGGATTTAGTCATTCAGGCTTGTGCCAGCGGCGGCGGTCGTGCCAACTACGGCTACCTGCCTTATTTCGATGAGTTCTGGGTAAGCGACAACACTGATGCCCTGCAACGTGTATACATGCAGTGGGGAACTTCTTATTTCTTCCCTGCCATTGCCATGGCTTCGCACATCAGTGCAGCTCCCAATCATCAGACTTTCCGCACCATTCCTCTAAAATACCGCATCGATGTGGCCATGAGTGGACGACTGGGAATGGAAATTCAGCCTAAAAACATGACCGACGAAGAAAAGGATTTGTGCCGTAAGGCTATCGCCGACTACAAGAAGATTCGTCCGATTGTACAACTGGGAGATATTTATCGTTTGGTTTCTCCTTACGATCATCTGGGCGTTGCTTCGCTGATGTATGTTACTCCCGAGAAAGACAAAGCTGCCTTCTACTGGTGGAAGACCGAACACTTCGTCAATCAGCATCTGCCGCGTGTTACCATGGCGGGACTCGATCCTGAAAAGACCTACCGCATTACGGAATTGAACCGGATAGACAACAAACCGCTTGCGTTTGAAGGCAAGACATACAGCGGAGCGTATCTGATGGAGAACGGGCTGGAAATTCCGTATAATCATATCGTAGACTATCACAAACAGAACGATTATTCCAGTCGGGTACTGTATCTGGAGGAAGTGAAATAAGCGCTTTTCACTTGCCTGTGCAAAAGGCAAGGAGAAAGGATGTCAAGACATATCCGAAGGAAAGAATGCTTTTAAATTCAAACTCCGACAACCATCTACTATAAGCAGTAAAGAACCGTATCATTCTCAGGCAAACGGAGGATCATGCGGTTCTTTTTTCTTGCGCAGCAACTATGCTCTCCAGACCAAACGTTATGCGACGTTTTTCCAGATCTCTCATAACAGACACAGAGAATACCTCATCGTCTGCTGAAGATTCTCCAGATAAACTGTATACTCCGCTAGGAACGTACCCACATTACAATGTCCGCAACAGATTTTTATCTGAAGTCTGAACCTCCTTGTCGAAAAGAAAGTCTGCCTCAGCATAGAAAACAATAGATAAACCAACTTATAAGCTATGAATTACAATTAAAAAAAATCTCCTGCTTTAGCCTTCGTTTATGATAATTACGTGGCTAAAAGCAGGAGATTCTTTGTTGTAAGTCTTAATCTATCAGATTTTTACTTTGAGCAGTTCTATTTAAAAACAGTCTCAAATCTTGGAGTTGTCATCGATACGCATCGAAGGAATTGTTTCAGTTCTGACGTTCCTTCGTCTATCGAAGCCGTCGGTTACTATTATTCCCAATTGTCTGTACGGAACGGATACAAAGGCAATTCACGCAAACCTGCAACATTTCCGATCTGGAAGTCACGGAAACAATAACGTACAGCAACCGGCTGAGCCACCTTATCGCATGTCACTTTAATCTGCAAGTTATTGAAAACTTCAGCCTTTGCCGGATAAAAGACCTTATCACTTCCGGCTACTTCGAAACCTTCCATGCCCGACAAGCGGTTAAAGCCCTCTTCTGCATGGTCGAACGACAAGATAACGGCACCGTCTTTTACTTCCATCGACTTATAAACCGGACCGTAAGCTTCTATGCCCGGCACATGATAGGTCTTGCTCAGCGCCATATAAGCCAGACGTTTTCCTACATCTGTCTTGTTCTTGGGATGAACATTCTTTATTTCATAAGGCTGAACCAGATCGTTTGTCGAAATCATTCCACTATTCGGGATGATGGACTGCGCCTTGAACTGTGCTTCACGCAAGTAGGCGCTGGCTGTCGTTTCCGTAGAATTGAAAGGAGCAATCTCTACATAATAGAACGGAAGTTCACCCAGTCCCCATTCTTTACGCCAAAGTTCCACCATGGTCTTCAAGCGTTCGGCATACGTCTTGTGCTTGCCCACGTTCGATTCTCCCTGATACCACAAGAACCCTTTGATGGTATAATTTTGCAAAGGCTTCAGCATACCGTTATACATCAGTGTCGGGCTCAGATAATGCCACCAGTCGTGTCCGTCTTCCTTACGGATATCACGCTTCAAGTCGATATCGGGATACTGCGAAACAATCTCACGGGGCAACCATCCTTCTACCATCGAACCACCCCAGCTACAATTGATGATACCAATCGGAATATCCAATACCTGATTCATCATCATGGCAAAATTGAAGGCTGTTGCACTAAAGGCAGGAGCATTTTCCGGATTGCTCACCTTCCAGGTTCCCTTACACTCGTCGACAGGCTGCAACTGTCCGTTCTTTTCCACTGTAGCCACACGAATTCCTTTCCACTTCGACGCAGTAGCTATCGTTTCGTTGGCTCCAGCTATCGGACAATTCCAGAAGCCACGTAGAGGCATTTCCATATTCGACTGTCCGGAACAGAACCAAACCTCTCCTACCAGCACGTTGTTTAGCTTCACTTCCTCGCCATCGGAAATCGAAATCGTATAGGTCTGATAGCTTGCAGTAGGTGTCTGGATTTTAGCAATCCACTTACCATCGGCTCCGGCTTTCACCTTATAGGCTTCATTATTCCACGACGGACGGATAGTAACTTCGGCATTGGCATCAGCCTTTCCCCACAGACAAGCCTCCGTCTGTTGCTGCAACACCATATTATCACTCATAATGTCGGGCAGAGTGACCTTTGCCCACGCACCAGCTTGCATCATCAACAAGCAAGCGCTTATAATCCATTTCTTCATTGCTGTAATATTTTAAATAACATTTTTCATTTACCAATTCATCAACTTCTTCAAAAAGACGGTCAGTTCAGACGCCATTTTCTGATGCTGCCGCATAGATGGGTGATAACTAGCTCCCATTCCCAATGAACCCGTCTGCGGAGACATATCGAAACGATAGACCTCTTTATCCCCGTTTTTATGCATTTCGTCGGCAACCGTATCCATGGCTTTCTTTAAATCACTCAGTGCCTGACTGTCCGTCATAGAACCGCTCAGCAAAACCAGCTTGGCTTTCGGATAAATGGAACGGAGCTTTTTCATAAACCGACGATAGCCATCGGTCAGCAAGTCCATGTCATAATCATTCAAACTTATATCGTTTGTCCCCAAGTTGACGCATACTACATCGGGAGTATACAGAGCATGGTTCCACAGTTCGGTAGAATCTGTAAAAAGTACCTGTTCGTACATAGCAGGCATACAGTCTTTGCTACCCGAACGAGGTCCGGCATAATTACGATATATTCCTATTCCCGAACGAGCTACGACTAGATGTTGTGCCTTCAGAGCCCGCGCTGTACGGGCCGCATAGGTATAAAAATGATTTTCAGTGTCGTAGGTAAACGGATCTTTCGGATTCTCCGATTCTACTCCATATCCGCAAGTAATGGAATTGCCGATAAATTCAATCCGACGTTCGGGCAAGACCGGAGCCTCCGCAAGGCGACATCCATTGTCCAAATAAAAGCCTTTGAACGCAGGCTTCAGCTCATATCCTTCTATTGCATACATGATACGTACCCGATGAGTACCTTCGGGTAGTCCCTCTGCCAAAGTCTGTATAGAGTCGTTTGCCGAATAGTTGATTCGATAAGGCAGCTCATCGTCAATCTCCACCATGAAAGCTCCACTTCCGGGCTTCACTTTCATCTGTAAGGAAGTACCTTCAAAATTGGCAAAGATACTGACACCCGGATAGGTGAAACGTACCATATGAGGAACGGTTCTGCTGATTCTTCCCATATAAACAATGTGAGAATCATCGGAAGATATAAATACTTTATCGTTTTGACGAGTTTCTGCTGAAACAGACAAAGAAAATCCTGCGATCATGCCACAGAATAATAAGCCTGACAAATAGTTTTTGTTTTTCATATATCATAGTATTTTCTGCAAATATAGTACATCTACACAAAGAAGGGTTGATACTTTTTTATCAAAAATCAGCGCTTTTCATAAACTCTATTAAAAAAGTGCGGACTCTTTGCTAATATTCGTTCCAAACTGTTGCAAACGATTCCTTTTTTGTCTGAAATCATTATGCAAACTAACAAATGATTTTCTGAAATTTCTTATAAGAAATGTGCTTGAACATTTGATTACACCGATAATTCATCCTACTTTTGCGTGCACATCGGATAAGAGCGTTTTGTAATCCTCATCGGAGGGCAATAAAAAGCCGGATAAGATGACTGGGTAAAACCAATCAACTTATCCGGCTTTTTATTTATCAAATCAGATATTGTTATCAGAAGTATATGAAAGAGCTTGATTTAACGCAAGGGAATGTATCAAAAGTCTTGTTTCAGTTTGCCGTACCTTACCTGCTGGCCAATGTATTGCAAGCCTTATATGGTGGTGCCGACTTGTTTGTCGTAGGGCAGTTTGATGATGCAGCAAGCGTAGCCGGAGTAGCAATAGGCAGTCAGGTGATGCAAACCATTACAGGTATTATCCTTGGACTGACTACCGGAGTAACTGTTCTCATCGGCATAGCTACCGGAGCACGCAATTACAAAGAAACAGCTTCCATTATAGGTTCGTCGGTATGGCTGTTCACTATCACAGGAATCCTGCTCACACTATTGATGACGATTCTGCATAATCCCATAGCCTGCATCATGCATACTCCGGCCGAAGCCATGCACGATACAGAAATGTATCTGCTAATCTGCTCACTGGGTATTCCTTTTATCATAGGTTATAATGTTGTCTGCGGAATACTTCGTGGACTCGGCGATTCCCGCACTCCACTCTATTTTGTAGCATTGGCCTGTATGGTCAATGTTATACTTGACTTTGCTCTGGTAGGAGGCCTGCACATGCGTGCAGCAGGAGCAGCAATTGCCACCATCTCCTCACAAGGAATCAGTTTCCTGACCGCCTTATGGTTCCTGCATCGCCGAGGTTTCAGTTTCCCATTTACCCGACATGACATCCGCCTGAACGGAAATCTGTCACGACGGGTCGTATTCCTGGGAGCTCCCATTGCCCTGCAAGATGCACTGATCAATATTTCCTTTCTGATTATTACGATTATCGTCAATCAAATGGGGGTCATCGCGTCGGCAGCATTAGGTGTAGTCGAAAAAATCATCGTGTTTGCCATGCTGCCTCCCGTAGCTATTTCATCGGCCGTTGCTGCCATGACCGCACAAAATTACGGTGCCGGTCTCATCCCTCGTATGAACCAATGCTTGCGTTCGAGCATCGCAATGGCATTGGTCTTCGGTATTTCAGTCTGTGTCTACTCACAATTTCTGCCGGAAACCCTTGTAAGAATCTTTACAGATGACGAATCCGTAGTCGCTATGGGAGCAACCTATTTGCGGGGGTACAGCATCGACTGTATCATTGTCAGCTTCGTGTTTTGTATAAATTCTTATTTCAGTGGACAGGGCAACTCGTGGTTTCCCATGATACACAGCCTCATAGCTACATTCTTCTTCCGTATACCTCTATCGTGGGCCTTCAGTCACATTGATCCGACGCCCCTTTTCTGGATGGGATACGCTCCGCCACTTTCTACAACCGTATCGTTGCTGATCTGTACCGGTTACCTTTTATGGCAAAGAAAAAAAAATGCAACAACGTCAAACAACCTTATCAAAATAAGATTTCTTTTTCAGCATTTTAAATGAACAATTTATGCCTTTTTTATGTATACATATAAATAAGAATAACGGAAACCATATAATAATTATGAAGAAGACTAACACAATTGTTACCATATTCTCCAGCTTCCTGCTTTTTCTAAGCTCATGCAATCAGTCAGAGGATATTTTTACTAGTCAAGACAACAGCCTTTCATTAACCTGTTTCCAGACGGGATGGATGGAAAGTCCCTCCGGACAGCAGAGCCGTGCCGTAATAGGCTCTGAAGGTAAAGGCAGTTTTACAGACAATGATCGCATCGAAATTCAAATTGTATCTGAAAATAAAGCCACTACAACTCAGCTAACATACAGCAACGGACAGTGGAGTCCTAACCTGCAACGCGATAAATATAACAAAGGAGTACTTCAGCTCTCGGGAATTTTCCCTCTACTTCCACAATCGACGGATGACGCAACAACAAGAGACATCAGCTTGTCTGTTGAACAAAACAATAAAGAAAAATACAATGCAGCCGACATTCTTTTTGCAAATACTACGGTAGACGCAAACAGCACATCCGCTACATTGCAATTTCAGCACGCATTACACCGTATTATTATCAACCTGAAAGGTACCGTACCCGATGACTTGAAAATAGAAGTACGAAGTCTGACCGATGGGAATATATCCATCACCGACGGAAAAGTTAGCCTAAAAGGAAATGCTTCTTCCACCTACAAATGGATAACCCCTCAACAGGAAACGGCCAATACTTATACAGCCATCATTCTCCCGCAGGAAGCAAAAGCTTATCGTGGCGATGAAGGCTTTATCCGACTGACCAGTAAAGGGAAAAGTGTAACCTATCCAATCGACTCTCAGATAGAAAATTTTGCTCCAGGTATGCAGACAACCCTGAACCTGACACTGAAACTGGCCGAAGAAGGAGGCAACGCCGATATAGAATTCAGCAACCAGGCATATTGGGTATATGGCATTACCTCGCCTCCGTTCCCGGGAAAAGAACACATTCCCTCATATGATGTAATAACAGAATCTTTCCCTAAAGGAGAATGGATGCGCATTGCCTATGAAAAATTAGGTCTGCCTAACGAAGTACAGTATCTGACCTGGACGGAAGGCTGCGGATGGTACGACTGCAATAAGACATTTAATTACAAGGGCGACGGCAATATGTGCTGGGCTGCATCGGCTTCCAACCTAATACACTGGTGGCTGGAGCAGAATAAAAAGTATGTCGAAGCTTACGAAACCAAATACGGTACTACTTGCCCCAAAGGATATCAATTGATGACAGCAGATCACCAAGATCACAGCGAAGTGTTCAATTTCTTCAAAGCTTCCTATCCTAATAAAGGAAGTTGGGATACCGGAGGAGTAAACTGGTTCATCAACGGAGATAAGAAAAACCTGATATACAGCAACAACGAAAGTTTTGAAGGATTCTTTTCCAAAGTATTTTCTACAAAAGACTTGATTGCAACAGAAACTCACAATACTTCAAAAGAAAACTTTAACCAATGGATGAAGGATGCTTTCCGTTCACATAAAGCGATCGGATTTACAGCAAGCGGATTCGCCGGCTCTGATGCAAAGCTCCATTCTATGACTATTTGGGGAGCCGAATTTGATGCAGAAGGTTATGTGTCATTTATCTACTTCTGCGACAATAACATGTCGGATAACGAGCCCAACCATGGTGTAGTTAAAAGATTTAAGATAATATATAAAGAAGGAATAATGCCAGGAGCTTATATTACTCCTTTGGATTACAATGATGGTACCCTGCCTAAAACACAATCATTGATTACCGTCCTTACGCTTGTAGACTTACGACAAGACATCTGGAAAAAGGCTTTTCCCGATGTAAAATAACGGAACAGACAGCGCTTCTCAAGATGCCTGCCTATGATATTTAGATGCCAGCTGTGCTGGCATCTATTGTTTCTACCCACGCCATTACGCAATCCCTGAACAACATTATCCTGATAATAAAAGATAAACCGGAAGCTGCCGACATGCCGGAAGCTCCTCCTACAACAATAGCTTCCGCTTCGTCTATCTTTTCTTCAATAACTCGATTGCATTGTCCCCATATTCGATTAATATTTCTATGGCGACAAAAACAGATGTTCCTGAAAAAGGAGCTTCTACCTAAATCACTTCCATAACTACCATTTTGAGGACCTTCCCTGTTTTTTGTTTCTTGCAGGAACTGTGTAATCGTCTATCCCGTCTGCTGCTTGAAAAAGCGTATCATATAAGTCGGTCCTGAGAAATGAAATGCAAACGGAAAGCCATTCCCTTTACAGAAAAACCGTAAACAACAAATCATTTTTTATTTCCTGCAACAGCCGCTGTTCCAGCAGATGGGCTGCCGAAATTCTAAACTCTCTGACCACGGCCTTATTCAGTGAGACACGACTTACTCCTATTATCTCAGCATAATCGTTTACACGTACCTTCTGAAAATGTTCTTCTCCAGCAACTGTTTATACTAATAGGCACGGCTATTCAGAGGCAAAGCCGTCGAGTAAATTAAAGTGTTTAGTATAAAAACGGTTGAGCAACAGCAGAAACTGATATAAATACGCCACAATCAAATGATAGCTGTTGGCCACAGGTTTTCGCAGCTTCTTCCTCTTTTTCTACGCAGAGCCAGAAAACCATCCATTTCAAAAAGATCCATGTCGAAAAAAGGTCGGATAGTCATTCTGAAAACAATACAACAGCCTTGCATAAAATACTTGTCAGACAAAAACAAGTTGATAAATTCCTCTTGAAAAACGAGAAACGTACATTACAGCTCATCCATGTTTACATGCCATTCCTGCTGCTGATAAGAAGAAACAACAGGTACCATGCCATCGTGTAATTCGATTTTTCTGCCCGACAAAAACAGATATTCTGCTGCTTTCCGGGGAAAATAGAATTCAAAAAATCGGTCTTATAGCATTTTTCTATATCAAACCAACCACACTTTTCCTCACTGTCTGCCGTGCAGAGCAGAAAATCTACTCCACACGAAGTCTTGGAATATTTCAGCAATGAAATCTGTTCGGCCGTCTTTATGTCAGAAAAGCCGGCATAGGGGTCGCAATGGGAAACACAAAGATTCACTCGAGGCCGTGGCCGACTATATATAACTGCTTCCGTCGATGACGATAGAATCTATCGTGCCCTGAAGAAATGAGTGTTCGACACTGCTGAATAAGTAACCGCCTGAGCAAAAAGAATATTCCTTCTCCACAGATGTTACACACTTTTCATCTATGGAGAAGGATTCTATTTATTTCGTGCTCCTGATTTTCAAGATCCGAAAGGGACTTCTCTTTACCCTATCACTCTGAAAAGTCTACAAATTACGATCCAGCAGAAGAGCGAGCGGGTAAATGTATTTATTATAAGCTTTCAATTTTTCCAGATCAAGTCTGTCGCCTGCATACGGATTACTTGCCTCACTATAGAAGAAGATATCCATCACATCTCCGTTTCTGACGATACGGTCGCCCGACTGAGGAATATCTTCTACATCGAAATTCTCCAACGGAAGCATATCCACCCGACAAGGTACATTATTACCCAGCGTATTCATATTATGATTAAAAAGGACAAATCCTTTTCGTCTGAAATCCAGACGAATACCGTAAGGACGGCTTGTCAAGAAAGCGTCTGCCGCTTTTGCCATATAATTTTCCATAATTGCTTTGCTATTCAAAAGGCGATGCAAAATTAGGACTTTTTCGAATAAAGCAAAAATCAGTAAACATATTTTTATCAACAGCGGAACGTTAAATTCTCACACAGCATAAACATGAGATTGTTCATATAATGGTAATGCATCATCGCCTTAAAAATGAGAATAAAAACTTCAGAATATATATTGATACGAACGTGCTTCAATGTCATCACGAGCGTGATGACATCTCAACACGAATGCGATAAGATCTCATCACGAACGTGTCAAGCTAAAAATAAAGTCTGCTTTTACTCAAAAGTACCTCTATATTTTTCACCACATACCGTTACAATTATCAGACGTCGGTTTTTCTGTAACGATTTGGTAACGGAACTTTGTCCGAAGTGGGCTGTTTAATGTCCTTGGATTGGCAATTACTGGATACAAAAAAAGCCCACAATTCATTGAAATTGTGGGCTTTTTTACTTTCAGGCTCTCAGTTGTCCTTGAACCTCAGCGGTGCGTACGGGACTCGAACCCGTGACCCCATGCGTGACAGGCATGTATTCTAACCAACTGAACTAACGCACCATGAAATTCTTGTTTCGTTGCTTTCTCTCTCGATTGCGGATGCAAAGGTAGTACTTTTTCCTTAATTCGCAAGAATTTGTAGGCAAATTCTTTTTTACTCTCTCATCATATTATTTATAGAAAACCTAAAATTTATATACTTTTCGAAATACTTGTCACATACGAAACCTATCATCGAACTTTTTGTTATAAATAATAGGAAGTTCACAATAATTCGTTACTTTTGCAAAACCTACAAATTAAAGAAAAAAAGGATGAATGTAGCTATTATAAAATACAACGCAGGCAATATCTTTTCCGTAGATTACGCCTTACGCCGCCTGGGAGTGGAACCAATCATTACCGCCGATAAGGAAATCCTGCAAAAGGCGGATAAAATAATCTTCCCCGGTGTAGGAGAAGCACGAAACACCATGCAATATTTACGGGAAAACCAGCTTGACCTATTTATCAAAGGGCTGAAGCAACCCGTATTGGGTATTTGTCTGGGCATGCAGCTCATGTGCAAACACTCTGAAGAAGGAGATGTGGATTGTCTGGGCATATTCGATGCAGAAGTAAAACGCTTCCAGTCTTTGCGGCATGAAGATAAGGTTCCCCACATGGGATGGAATACCATTACTCATCTTCAGAGCAAATTATTCGAAGGTTTAGGCAACGAGGAATTTGTCTACTTTGTGCATAGTTATTACGTTCCTTTGAACGAATGTACCGCGGCTCAGACCGACTATATCCTGCCTTACAGCTCGGCGTTGCACAAAGATAATTTCTATGCAACACAATTTCATCCTGAAAAAAGCGGGAAAACCGGAGAAAAAATTCTTTCCAATTTCCTCGATTTATAAACATATCTCAACAGCCATTTAACGCATTATGATAGAATTTATCCCTGCCATCGATATTATTGATGGGAAATGTGTACGCCTTTCACAAGGCAAATACGATTCTCAAAAGGTATACAATGAGAATCCTGTGGAAGTTGCCAAGGAATTTGAAGCATACGGAATCAGCCGTTTGCATGTGGTCGATCTGGATGGCGCAGCTTCACATCACGTAGTAAATTATCGTGTTCTCGACAGAATTGCCAGCCAGACATCACTGATAATCGACTTCGGAGGGGGTGTAAAAAGCGATGAAGATTTAACCATCGCCTTCGAAAACGGAGCCCAGATGGTAACTTTGGGAAGCATCGCCGTCAAACAGCCGGACCTGTTCTGCCAGTGGCTGGATAAATACGGCAACGATAAAATCATCCTTGGTGCCGATGTCAAGGACAATAAGATAGCAATCAGCGGGTGGAAAGAGGAAAGTTCGCAAGAACTAATGCCGTTCTTAGATTATTACATCAAGAAAGGAATTACCAAAGTCCTCTGTACCGACATCAGCCGCGACGGAATGCTGGAAGGTCCTTCCACCCCACTCTATAAAGACATTATGGCTGCTTATCCCGAGTTACACCTGATAGCAAGTGGAGGCGTAAGCAGTCTGGATGACATTCTGAAGCTTCACGAAGCAGGCATTCCTGCCGTAGTTGTAGGAAAAGCTTTGTACGAAGGGAAAATATCTCTAAGAGAACTAAGTCGTTATATGTAAATAAAAGACAACAATATCATGTTAGCAAAACGTATCATTCCGTGTCTGGACATCAAAGACGGGCAAACTGTAAAAGGAACAAACTTTGTCAATCTCCGTCAGGCGGGCGATCCGGTAGAACTGGGCAAGGCATACAGTGAACAGGGAGCAGACGAATTGGTGTATCTGGACATAACTGCCAGCTTCGAAGGTCGCAAGACTTTCACGGAACTGGTAAAACGTATCGCGGCTCATATCAATATTCCTTTCACTGTTGGCGGAGGAATCCATGAACTGAGTGATGTAGACCGCCTGCTCAATGCCGGAGCCGACAAGGTTTCCATCAATTCCGCAGCTATCCGTAACCCGCAACTGATAGACGATATTGCAGCACATTTCGGTTCGCAGGTATGCGTTGTTGCCATCGATGCCCGACAGACACCCGACGGTTGGAAATGCTATCTGAATGGTGGCAGAAAAGAAACCGACAGAGATCTCTTCGATTGGGCGCACGAAGCAAATGAACGTGGAGCCGGTGAAATATTGTTTACAAGCATGGATCACGACGGCGTAAAAAACGGTTATGCCAACGAAGCCTTGTCACGGCTCAGCGATATGCTGACGATTCCCGTCATCGCCTCGGGAGGTGCAGGATGTAAGGAACATTTTAAAGATGCTTTCATAAAAGGGAAAGCCGATGCGGCACTGGCAGCCAGCGTTTTTCACTTTGGAGAAATTTCTATTCCCGAATTAAAATCATACCTTTGCAAAGAAGGTATTAACGTCAGACTTTAAATAACATAAATAACGAATAATATGAAATTAGATTTCGATAAAATGAACGGGCTCGTTCCCGCCATCATTCAAGATAACTATACTCAAAAAGTATTGATGCTAGGCTTCATGAACGAAGAGGCATATAACAAAACAGTTGAAACAGGAAAAGTAACTTTCTTCAGCCGTACGAAGAACCGCTTGTGGACAAAGGGAGAAGAAAGTGGTAATTTCCTGCACGTAGTTTCCATTGCAGCCGACTGCGACAATGATACTTTGCTGATAAAAGCTAACCCTGCCGGTCCGGTATGCCACACGGGTGCCGATACTTGCTGGGGAGAAAAAAATGAACAGGATATCATGTTCCTGAAGGAATTGCAAGACTTCATCGACAAGCGTCACGAAGAAATGCCCGAGAAATCGTACACTACAAGCCTGTTCAAGTCTGGAGTAAACAAAATGGCGCAGAAAGTCGGCGAAGAAGCCGTAGAAACCGTAATAGAAGCATGCAACGGTACCGACGAACGACTCATCTATGAAGGTGCAGACTTACTGTATCACCTCATCGTATTGCTGACCTCAAAAGGTTACCGCATCGAAGATCTGGCACGTGAACTGAAAGAGCGTCACAGCGAAACCTGGAAGAAGCACTGATCAGTATGGAAGAACAGCCACTTATCGTTTATAAGGGAGTAGACATCAACCAGCAGGAATTAGGTGTCCTGAATAATGTAAACTTCGAATTGAAAAAGGGAGAGTTTGTCTATCTGATCGGCAAAGTAGGAAGTGGAAAATCAACCTTTCTGAAAACCATCTATGGCGAACTGGATATATGCGGAGGAGAAGCTTACGTCCTTGGGCATGATATGCGCACCATCAAACAAAAGGATGTTGCCGGATTACGAAGAAAATTAGGCATTGTCTTTCAGGATTTTCAGTTGCTCACCGACCGTACGGTATACGACAATCTGGATTTTGTGCTGCGTGCCACAGGCTGGAAACAAAGAGTAGACAGAGAAAACCGCATCGATGAAGTACTACGTCTGGTCGGAATGGAAAACAAAGGTTACAAAATGCCCAACGAACTTTCAGGAGGAGAACAGCAACGTATTGTCATCGCACGGGCCATTCTGAACAAGCCTGAGATTATTCTTGCCGATGAACCGACCGGCAATCTGGACGTTGAAACGGGAAGAAATATTGTCAGCCTGCTCCGTGAAATCTGTTTACAAGGTTCAGCCATCATCATGACAACCCACAATCTGAACCTTCTCACAGAGTTTCCCGGCAAGGTATACCGTTGCGAACAGCACCATTTGAACGAGGCAAATGAGTACTAAAAAAGACAAATTGTTACAGATTTTAGAAACATTACTTGAAAAGAACTCTAAAATATTCGTATATTTGCGCACAAAAGAAAGAGTATTTTATAGAACAATTAAAATTCGAAACTAGAAATGAAAGTCTTAAAGTTTGGAGGAACATCTGTAGGCTCTGCACAGAGAATGAAAGATGTTGCCAAATTAATTACTGATGGCGAGCAGAAAATAGTAGTATTGTCTGCAATGTCGGGTACGACCAATACACTGGTCGAAATTTCGGATTATCTATACAAGAAAAATCCCGAAGGAGCAAACGAAGTAATCAATAAGCTGGAAGCTAAGTACAAACAGCATATTGATGAACTTTTCTCTACTGAAGAGTACAAACAGAAGACTCTGGAGTTCGTAAAATCGGTATTCGACTACATCCGATCTTTCACAAAGGATATATTTACACTGTTCGAAGAAAAGGTCATTTTGGCTCAAGGAGAGATCATTTCTACCAATATGGTTACAAATTATCTTTGCGAACAAGGTGTAAAGGCTGTCCTGATTCCGGCTTTGGAATTTATGCGCACAGACAAAAATAGTGAGCCCGATTTGAACTACATTCGCGAAAAATTATCAGCACAGCTCGAAGCACATCCCGGACAAGAAATCTATATTACACAAGGATTTATCTGTCGCAATGCCTATGGAGAAATAGACAATTTGCAACGTGGTGGAAGTGACTATACCGCTTCACTGATAGGTGCTGCCATAAATGCTTCGGAAATTCAGATATGGACCGATATTGACGGAATGCACGACAACGATCCGCGTGTAGTAGATAAAACTTCGCCTGTACGCCAACTTCATTTTGAAGAAGCTGCTGAACTGGCATATTTCGGCGCAAAGATTCTGCATCCGACTTGTGTACAGCCTGCCAAGTATGCAAATATTCCGGTACGTCTGCTCAACACAATGGAACCAAGTGCACCAGGCACCCTGATCTCTAATGAAACAGAAAAGGGAAAAATAAAGGCAGTCGCTGCTAAAGATAACATTACGGCTATCAAAATTAAATCGAGCCGCATGTTACTTGCACATGGCTTCTTGCGCAAAGTATTCGAAATATTCGAAAGCTATCAGACCCCTATCGATATGGTCTGCACTTCGGAAGTAGGCGTTTCCATGTCCATCGACAATACTAAGCACCTGAACGAAATCGTAAACGATCTGAAAAAATACGGTACGGTTACTGTAGACCACGACATGTGTATCGTTTGTGTAGTGGGCGACTTAGAATGGGAGAACATCGGCTTCGAAGCAAGAGCCATTCAGGCAATGAAAGATATACCGGTACGCATGATTTCGTACGGTGGAAGTAACTACAACATCTCTTTCCTGATCAGAGAGTCTGACAAGAAGAGAGCATTACAAGCTTTAAGCGACGTATTATTTAACAATAAATAATCTCATCGGAAAGCGGACGATACAATTTATCATTAAATTATGTCGTCCGTTTTTTTTAACTATATATATATGAAAGGAACATTCCCTATTAATAAATTCCGTGAACTGGAAACTCCATTTTATTATTACGACGCAAACCTGTTACGCGACACATTAAACGTAATCCGTACAGAAGCAGCCAAATACAATAAGTTTTGTGTGCATTATGCCATAAAAGCCAATGCAAACCCGAAAGTATTAAGTATTATCCGCGAGCACGGATTAGGAGCCGACTGCGTGAGTGGAGGTGAAATATCAGCAGCTATCAAGGCAGGATTCCCTGCAAGTAAGATTGTATATGCCGGAGTTGGAAAAACAGACCGTGAAATCAATCTGGGTCTGGACCACGATATTTTCTGCTTCAATGTAGAATCGGTTCCAGAACTGGAAGTCATCAACGAACTGGCAGCTGCAAAAGGAAAGATTGCACGTGTTGCTTTCCGTATCAACCCTGACGTAGGCGCACATACTCACGCCAATATTACTACCGGACTGGCAGAAAATAAGTTCGGCATCAGCATGCAGGACATGGATAAAGTAATCGACCGTGCACTCGAAATGAACAATGTAAAGTTTGTCGGTCTGCATTTCCACATTGGTTCGCAGATCCTGGATATGGGTGATTTCGTTGCTTTGTGTAACCGTGTAAATGAATTACAGGAAAAACTCTACGCACGTCAGATTATCGTTGAGCACATCAATGTCGGAGGCGGATTAGGTATCGATTACGCTCACCCCAACCGCCAGCCTATTCCTGATTTTGCCGATTACTTCGCGACTTACCACAAGCATCTGAAACTGCGCCCCCAGCAGACTCTGCATTTCGAACTGGGACGTTCTGTTGTAGGACAGTGTGGAAGCCTCATCACCAAAGTAATTTATATTAAGCAGGGAACTAACAAGCAATTTGCGATAGTTGATGCAGGTATGACCGACCTCATCCGTCCGGCTCTTTACCAAGCTTATCACAAAATAGAAAACATTACATCCGACGAAGCCACTGAAACCTACGATGTGGTAGGACCAATCTGTGAATCATCGGACGTATTTGGAAAGGCCATTGACCTGAACCGTGCAAAACGTGGCGATCTTTTCGCATTACGTTCTGCCGGAGCATACGGAGAAATTATGGCTTCCAGCTATAATTGCCGTCCTCTGCCAAAAGGATATACGTCGGATGAATTGATTTAAAGAGAAAGCAGACGTTTATTCTTACGTAAAAGACACCACTTCACATTCAAATAGCTGCAAATTCGTTATAAACTGCGCAGCAAAATGCCCCTTTGCACTCCCCCCCCTAAATGTGCAAAGGGGCAAATTCTTTTATAACCCTTTTCCAATACCCAGCCTATCACCGGCCTGAAGTTATAACATACGGGTAATTCTTTCAGCATCCTTTTTCAACACTGAAGACAGAGAATAGAAATAACCCAAGAGAAAAGAATACACAAAAAAACCGCCCGGTAAAACCGAGCGGCTTTCGCTATATGGTTATTTAACTGATTAGCAGTTTACAGAAGCCATGTGAGCGATCAAATCCAATACTTTGTTAGAGTAACCGATTTCGTTGTCATACCAAGAAACAACCTTAACGAAAGTATCAGTCAAAGCGATACCAGCTTTAGCATCGAAGATAGAAGTGTGAGTGTCACCCAAGAAGTCAGAAGAAACAACTGCATCTTCAGTGTAACCCAGGATACCCTTCAATTCGCCTTCAGAAGCTTCCTTCATAGCAGCGCAGATTTCAGCATAAGTAGCCGGTTTAGCCAAGTTAACTGTCAAGTCAACTACAGATACATCCAAAGTCGGAACACGCATAGACATACCAGTCAGTTTACCGTTCAAAGCCGGGATAACTTTACCTACAGCCTTAGCAGCACCAGTTGAAGACGGGATGATGTTACCAGAAGCAGCACGACCACCTCTCCAGTCTTTCATAGAAGGACCGTCAACAGTTTTCTGAGTAGCAGTAGTTGAGTGAACTGTAGTCATCAAACCATCAGTGATACCCCATTTGTCGTTCAAAACCTTAGCGATAGGAGCCAAGCAGTTAGTAGTACAAGAAGCGTTAGAAACGAACTGAGTACCTTTAACGTAAGTCTTTTCGTTAACACCGCAAACGAACATCGGAGTGTCATCCTTAGAAGGAGCTGACATTACAACATATTTAGCACCAGCTTCGATGTGAGCCTGAGCTTTTTCTTTAGTCAAGAACAAACCAGTAGATTCTACTACGTATTCAGCACCTACTTCGTTCCAAGCCAATTCTTTAGGATCTTTGCAAGCTGTTACACGGATTTCTTTGCCATTAACAATCAATTTGCTGTTTTCAACGTCAGCTTCGATAGTTCCGTTGAATTTGCCGTGCATTGTATCATATTTCAACATGTAAGCCAAGTAATCAACCGGGCACAAGTCGTTAATACCTACGATCTGGATATCGTTTCTGTTTTGAGCTGCGCGGAATACGAAACGGCCGATACGACCGAAACCGTTAATACCTACTTTAATCATTTTGTTTAAATTTTAAAGGTTTTATAATTCAATTTTAAAACACTCGCTTTTTAAATCTTTGCCACCGGGAATCCGAGATTCTTACATCCTTTCTTTCCTGATTGCGTTGCAAAAATAAGAATTTCTTTTTGAACTTAGGCACGAAAAGTATTAAAATTAAGAAAAAATCAGCCCGTTTTTTCAGGAATTTTCCTGGAAAGCTTCACAAGCAATGTCATTTTATATCATTTTGCAATCCGTACTTTGCACGTAGATTATCTTTTGTTCCACGAAACGTACCTTTCAGAGCCCAGAAAGCGCTCTACGGCCTTTTCTTCTTTGTCCGTAGCAGATAACGCACTCTCCTGCACCTTACATATTTATATATTACATACCCATTACATTTTTCATGCAAGGAATTCGTTCCGAGCCCTCTTCTTCTTCAGCTATTTTCCCAAACAAAGCATTTAGTCTTTCCTTATAATTATATATAAGGAGATAATATAGCCAACCAACACAAAGGTATTGCGCACATTTACTACAAATACGTGCCGCTTAAGCAAAAGAGTACGTGCCCTCCCCCAAAGAGCACCTGTCGATAGAGAGAGAAAAGAGAGCAAAGAGCCATCAGATATACCAGAAAGCCGACAGAAGCATCCTTACGAGGAAAAGCAAGCATACAACGGAGCCGGCAGAAAGAAAGGCAAGGAAAAACGAAACCACTCCGTCTTTTTCAAGACACATCCGGTTATCCATTTACAAACGACCTGATGTCAGGGCAAGAATTTGTACAAAACATTTTATTTTTTGTACAAAAAACAAAAAAACGTCGAGACATTTTTAGAGTGACCTCTCCACGTTTTCCGAAACACTTGTAGCATTTATAAAAAAATATGAGTATCTTTGCACGCATAGAAAATTTTACAGAATAAAATATGCAGGAAAAAATCATTATTCTCGACTTTGGTTCACAGACCACGCAGCTCATCGGCCGCCGCGTACGCGAACTGAACATGTATTGCGAGATTGTTCCCTACAACAAGTTTCCCCACAATGATCCGTCGGTTATCGGTGTCATCCTTTCCGGAAGCCCTTTCTCTGTATACGATGAAAAGGCCTTCAAAGTTGATTTGACCGATATTCGCGGCAAATATCCTATCCTGGGTATCTGCTACGGCGCACAGTTTATGGCGTATACCAACGGAGGTAAAGTTGAACCTGCCAACACACGTGAATACGGACGTGCACATCTGGCCAAGTTCGACCATGAGAATCCGTTGTTGAAAGGCATCCGCGAAAACTCTCAGGTGTGGATGAGCCACGGAGATACCATTACAGCTATCCCCGAAAACTTTGAAATCATTGCTTCTACCGACAAGGTAGCAGTAGCAGCTTATCAGGCAAAAGGTGAAAAACTCTGGGGCGTACAGTTCCATCCGGAAGTATTCCATACAGAAGATGGTACACAGTTGCTGAAAAACTTCGTGGTAGATATCTGCGGAGGTAAACAGGACTGGAGCGCTGCATCGTTCATTGAAACAACTGTTGCCCAGCTGAAAGAACAATTAGGCAACGACAAGGTTGTTCTCGGCTTGAGCGGCGGTGTAGACTCATCGGTAGCAGCTGTATTGCTGAACAAGGCTATCGGCAAGAATCTGACTTGTATTTTCGTAGACCACGGCATGCTGCGTAAGAACGAATTCAAGAACGTTCTTCACGATTACGAATGTCTGGGTCTGAACGTTGTCGGCGTAGATGCCAGCGAAAAGTTCTTCAGCGAACTGGCAGGCGTAACCGAACCGGAACGTAAGCGTAAGATTATCGGTAAAGGCTTCATCGATGTATTCGACGAAGAAGCTCACAAGATAAAAGATGTGAAATGGCTGGCTCAGGGTACTATCTACCCAGACTGCATCGAGTCTCTGTCTATTACAGGAACCGTTATCAAGAGTCACCACAACGTAGGTGGTCTGCCCGAAAAGATGGACCTGAAGCTTTGCGAACCTCTCCGTCTGTTGTTCAAGGACGAAGTACGTCGTGTAGGTCGCGAGCTGGGTATGCCGGAACACCTTATCACCCGTCATCCATTCCCGGGACCGGGACTTGCCGTACGTATCTTAGGTGATATCACACGCGAAAAAGTACGTATTCTGCAAGATGCTGACGATATTTTCATCCAAGGCTTGCGCGACTGGAAGGTTACCGACGCCAACGGCAACGAAACTTCTCTTTACCATCAGGTATGGCAGGCAGGAGTTATTCTGCTTCCGGTACAGAGCGTAGGTGTTATGGGTGACGAACGTACTTACGAACGTGCCGTTGCTTTGCGTGCCGTTACAAGTACCGATGCCATGACTGCCGACTGGGCTCATCTGCCTTACGAGTTTATGGCAAAGGTTTCGAACGACATCATCAACAAGGTAAAAGGCGTAAACCGCGTTTGCTACGATATTTCTTCAAAACCACCCGCCACAATCGAGTGGGAATAAAAGAATAAACCACTTTCAGCAGGAGGCACAGACTACACGAGCTACCGGATTAAGACCGGAACGTAACCCCGTGTTATCTGTGCCTTATTTTCATTTTATCCAAACACCAAGAAAAACAAACATCATGTACACAAAATATATGGCATGCTTACTTTCGGGACTGCTACTGACTTCTCAGGCTACTCCCTGCATGGCAACGACAAATGAGCCCAAAGCAACAGAATGCATCCAGCAGAATCAATGGAAAGGGAAAAAAGTTGCGTTCTTAGGTGATTCCATCACCGACAAGATACACGTAGGAACCACCAAAAATTACTGGCAGTATCTGGCCGAGATGCTGGGAATCGAACCGCTGGTATACGGCATCAACGGCAATCAGTGGAACGGTATCTTGAAACAAGCACAGAAGTTGAAAGCAGACGTTGGAGATGAGGTAGACGCCATCATTATTTTTGCCGGAACAAACGACTACAACGCCGGAATACCTTTGGGCGAATGGTATACGTTCAGCTACGAAGAAACGACCGTAAGAGGCGGAGGCAAGGAAGTGCGCAAGAAACGCAGTGCCGACCTGAACAGCAACACGTTCCGGGGACGAATCAACGAGGCACTGAGTTACCTGAAGCAGAACTTCCCCACCCAGCAGATTATCCTGATGACACCGATACACCGTGCACAGGCCCGCTTCAGCAACGACAATATACAGCCGGAAGAAGCGTTTCCCAACAAGCTGGGTCTCTACGTAGACGAATATGTAAATGCAATAAAGGAAGCCGGAAACGTATGGGCCGTTCCGGTAATCGACCTGAACAGTATCTGCGGACTCTACCCGATGTTCGATGCCCATACCCAGTACTTTCATGATGCAACGACCGACCGCCTGCACCCGAATGCCAACGGACACTACCGCATGGCCAAAGCCATCATGTATCAGTTGCTCGCCTATCCGGCCGATTTCAGATAATCATCAAACTTATTTCATACAAACAACAGACCCGTGCAGGCTGAGTATCGAACAACAGCCTGTACGGGTCCGCTATTATATCCGCCAGCAGAAAAAATCAGAAAGGCAGATCGTCCTTTTCGTCTGAAGCCGCAAAGTCTACGGGAGCAGCCGGAGCCGCATTCATCGGCGGGAAAGGAGCATCCATCGGCGGCATCTGCTGAGCAGCACCTACACGTTCTACCTTCCATGCACGGATACTGTTGAACCAGCGTCCCTGCCATTCGCGTGCATCAATATCGAAGAAGACATTCAATTCCTCCCCTACCTGAATATTGAACTGCTGTATTTTGTCTGCACCAAACACATCGAAGCACATCCGGCGAGGATACTGATCGTGCGTCTCGATGACATATTCCTGTACCTTCCATTCGTTACCATTCTTTGAAACACCACCTCTGGGCTCAAGAACTGCTATCACTTTTCCTGCTAATTCCATATTTTTAGTTTTTAAATCGGTCACGAAATTACGCTTTTCTGAACAAGTAAACTAATTTTTACCCTCTTTTTTGCGATGCTTCTACAATCTTTTCGTAACTTTGGCAAGATAAACAGCATGCTACAAAGCGTGCTATCTTTCCGTCGGCAGAGCCCGTTACGGAAGTATCCGATGATATAACTTAGAAAATAATTAATATAAGAAAGACCATGAAATTTATTGTTTCAAGTACAGCCTTATTCAGCCACTTACAGGCTATCAGTCGTGTTATCAACTCAAAGAATTCCTTGCCGATACTTGACTGTTTTCTGCTGGAGTTGCAGGACGGAACACTGTCGATGACTGCGTCCGACAATGAAACCACATTGTCGACTTCCATCGAAGTAAACGAGTTCGACGGCGACGGACGTCTGGCCGTTTCTTCCAAGACCTTGCTGGAAGCCCTGAAAGAAATTCCGGAACAGCCTCTGAGTTTCCAGATAAACCCCAGCAATCTGGAGATTACTGTACAATACCAGAACGGTAAATATAGCTTAATGGGACAAAATGCCGACGAATATCCGCAGACTCAGGAACTGGGCAGCAACGCGGTGCAGGTAACTATGCCGGCCGACGTACTGATGGGTGGCGTGAACCGCTGTATCTTTGCGACTGCCGACGACGAACTGCGTCCGGTAATGAACGGTATTTATTTCGACATCACACCCGAAGACATCACACTGGTGGCTTCCGACGGACATAAACTGGTTCGCTGCAAGACTTTTGCTGCGCACAGCGACGAGAAAGCAGCTTTCATCCTGCCGAAGAAACCGGCAAACCTGCTGAAGAACCTGTTGCCGAAAGAACAGGGCGATGTACAAATCGGATTCGACGACCGCAACGCTTCGTTTACACTGGAAAACTACCGCATGGTCTGCCGTCTGATTGAAGGCCGTTACCCGAACTACAATTCGGTCATTCCTCAGAACAATCCGCACAAGGCTATCATCGACCGTGCTTCGTTTATCAGTGCACTGCGCCGTGTGTCAGTCTTCTCCTCACAGGCAAGCAGCCTCATCAAGCTGAGTCTGTCGGAAAACCAGATGAAAATTTCTGCACAGGACATCGACTTCTCTACTTCGGCCGAAGAAACCATTATCTGCCAATACGAAGGAAATGCCATGAGTATCGGCTTCAAGTCTTCTTTCCTGATTGACATCCTGAACAACCTGTCATCGCAGAATGTAGTCATCGAACTGGCTGATCCGTCACGCGCGGGAGTCCTCGTTCCGGAAGAACAGGAAGAAAACGAAGACATCCTCATGCTGCTGATGCCAATGATGCTGAACGATTGATAAATTAAACATACAGTCAGCCTGCCGGATTGCCGGAAGACTCTGTCCGTTGGAAGAACAAAAGAACAAGAACTCTTTCTGTATGCAGTAAAAGCTGTTCTTTTGTTCTTCTTCCTTAAAGGAAAGAATGATCGGGAGACCACGCAGGCCGAAACAAACATTGCTATTTTATGAAACTGAATTTAAAGAATCCCCTGATTTTCTTTGACCTGGAAACCACGGGAACAAACATAAATACAGACCGCATCGTCGAGATCTGTTACCTGAAAGTTTATCCGAACGGGAACGAAGAAAGCAAAACCATGCGTATCAATCCGGAAATGCATATTCCGGAAGCATCGACTGCCATACACGGCATCCACGATGAAGATGTGGCCGACTGCCCGACTTTCAAGGAGGTAGCCAAGGACATCGCCCGCGACCTGGAAGGAGCCGACATCGCCGGATTCAATTCCAACCGTTTCGATGTGCCCGTACTGGTAGAAGAATTCCTGCGTGCCGGCATCGACATCGATCTGACCAAACGCAAGTTCATCGACGTGCAGGTTATCTATCACAAGCTGGAACAGCGTACCCTTTCGGCTGCCTACAAGTTCTACTGCGGCAAGAATCTGGAAGACGCTCACACCGCAGAAGCCGACACACGTGCTACCTACGAAGTGCTGAAAGCTCAGCTCGACCGTTATCCCGATGTACTGGAAAACGATATCAAGTTCTTGTCCGACTATTCTACTTACAGCAAGAACGTAGACTTTGCGGGACGTATCGTATTCAACGACGACGGAGTGGAAGTCTTCAACTTCGGTAAGTACAAAGGTATACCGGTGGCAGAAGTATTGCAGCGTGATCCGGGTTACTATGGATGGATACTGAACGGCGACTTCACGCTGAACACGAAGAATGTACTGACTAAAATCAGATTGCGCGAAAGCGGATTGGTGAAACAAGCATGATGAAAGGAAAGAAAATAGTATTGGGCATTACGGGAAGTATTGCCGCTTACAAAGCAGCCATCCTTACACGCCTGCTGATAAAGAAGGGTGCGGAAGTGCAGATCGTCATCACACCGGCCGGAAAAGAATTCATCACACCCATCACGCTGTCGGCACTGACCAGCAAGCCTGTCATCAGTGAGTTCTTTGCACAGCGCGACGGAACATGGCACAGCCACGTAGACCTAGGGTTATGGGCCGATGCCATGGTCATAGCTCCGGCTACCGCTTCTACCATCGGCAAGATGGCTCACGGCATAGCCGACAACATGCTGGTTACGACTTACCTTTCGATGAAGGCCCCCGTGTTCGTGGCTCCGGCCATGGACCTCGACATGTTTGCCCATCCTTCTACACAGCATAACCTCGATATTCTCCGTTCGTACGGAAATCACATCATCGAACCGGCATCGGGCGAGCTTGCCAGTCACCTGGTGGGAAAAGGACGAATGGAAGAGCCGGAAAAGATTGTAGAGGTACTGGAGGCTTTCTTTGCCCGACAGGAGGACCTGAAAGGTAAAAAGGTGATGATTACCGCCGGCCCCACCTACGAAAAGATTGATCCGGTACGCTTTATCGGAAACTATTCTTCGGGAAAGATGGGCTATGCCCTGGCAGAAGTCTGTGCCGAACGGGGAGCAGAAGTAACCCTCGTCAGCGGACCGGTTAACCTGACAACCGTACATCCGCGTATCCATCGGATAGACGTTGAAAGCGCTGAACAGATGTATCGTGAGGCAAAGAAGGCATACGCCGAAGCCGATGCGGGTATTCTTTGTGCAGCTGTAGCCGACTTTACACCGGAACAGACTGCCGACCATAAGATCAAACGGGAAAAAGAAGATCTGGTTCTACGCCTGAAACCGACACAGGATATTGCAGCAGCACTGGGTAAGGAGAAACAGCCTCACCAGCGTCTGGTTGGGTTTGCCTTGGAAACCAACGATGAAGTACAGCATGCCCAGGACAAACTGGAACGGAAGAACTTCGATTTCATCGTACTCAACTCGCTGAACGACAAAGGTGCCGGTTTCCGTTGCGATACCAATAAAATCACCATTATCGACCGACAGGGAGAAACCCCCTATCCACTGAAAGGGAAAAAGGAAGTAGCAGAAGATATCATCGATAAACTTGCTGCCATCCTCCATTAAGTAAACCGAAAGGAATACGTATGTTACAGTCTATTTATATACAAAACTATGCGCTGATTGATAAGCTGGATATTGATTTTTCATCCGGCTTCTCGGTCATTACAGGTGAAACAGGTGCCGGTAAATCCATCATTTTAGGAGCAATCGGTCTCTTGCTGGGACAGCGTGCCGATGTCAAGGCTATCAAAAACGGAGCCTCCAAATGCATCGTCGAAGCTAAGTTCCGCATATCCACTTATGGCATGGAGGCTTTCTTTGCCGAGAACGACATCGAATACGATCCCGACGAATGTATCTTGCGACGGGAAGTATCAGCTAACGGAAAAAGCCGCGCCTTCATCAACGATACTCCTGCCTCACTTGCCCAGATGAAAGTGCTGGGAGAGAAACTCATCGATGTGCACAGTCAGCATCAGAACCTGCTGCTCAACAAAGAGGGTTTCCAGTTGAATATACTGGATATTCTAGCACAGGACGACAAGCAACTTGCCGCCTATCAGCAAGTGTATGCAAACTACAGACAGGTATGCCGCGAACTGGACGATTTTATCGAACAGGCAGAAAAGAGCCGCAAGGACGAAGATTATATTCGTTTCCAGCTGGAGCAACTGGAAGAAGCCAATCTGAAGGAAGGTGAACAGAGTGAACTGGAACAAGAAGCCGAAACCTTGAGCCACGCAGAAGATATAAAGGCTGGACTGTACAAAGCCGAACAACTGATAGACGGTGAAGAAGGCGGGGCGCTCTCACAGACCAAGGAGTGCATGCAGACCTTACAGAACATTGCACGTGTATATGCTCCGGCAAGCGAATGGACCGAACGGCTGAACAGTTGCTACATCGAGCTGAAAGATATTGCACACGATCTGGCTGGTGCCGAAGAGGAAATCGAGTTTAATCCTTCACGACTGGATTATGTAAACGAACGGCTGAACCAGATTTACAGCCTCCAGCAAAAACATAAAGTCGACTCGGTAGAAGCATTGATCGAACTGACGGCCGATTACCGCAAGCAACTGAATGCCATTACTTCCTTTGACGACCGCATTGCCGAACTGAACAACCGAAAGACAGCCCTTTATGAAGAAGTGCTGAAACAAGCCTCGCAGCTCACAGCTCTCCGTACTGCATCGGCACGCCATATAGAGGAACACATGAAATCACTGCTCGTTCCTCTGGGTATGCCCAATGTACGCTTTGCCGTGGAACTGACTCCCCGCAAGGAGCCGGATGCAAAGGGGATGGACAGTGTGACATTTCTTTTCTCGGCCAACAAAAACGGGACCTTGCAGAACGTGGCCTCCATTGCTTCGGGAGGAGAAATTGCCCGTGTCATGCTCTCGCTGAAAGCCATGATTGCTGGAGCCGTAAAACTACCGACCATCATTTTCGACGAAATTGATACGGGTGTATCGGGTTCGATAGCCGAAAAGATGGCACTTATCATGCAGGATATGGGACGACAGAACCGTCAGGTGATCAGTATCACCCATCTTCCGCAGATTGCAGCACGAGGAAGTGCGCACTATAAGGTCTACAAGGAAGATACTGAAACAGGCACCAACAGCCACATCCGACTGCTTACGCAGGAAGAGCGTGTACAGGAAATAGCAAATATGCTGAGCGGAAGTACACTTACAGAAGCCGCCTTGAACAATGCGCGCGCGCTGCTGGCAGGAAACTCAAGTCTTTAAAAACGAAACAAAACAAGATATGATTGAAAAAAACGAAATGATATTCGGCGTAAGAGCCGTCATCGAAGCCATACAGGCAGGTAAGGAAATAGACAAGGTACTGGTAAAAAAGGATATCCAGAGTGATCTCTCGAAAGAACTTTTTGCTGCATTGAAAGATACTTTCATCCCCGTACAACGGGTACCGGTAGAACGCATCAACCGTATCACGAAGAAAAACCATCAGGGAGTCGTTGCATTCATCTCTCCCATTACCTACCAGCGCACGGAAGATATTGTTCCGTTCCTCTTTGAACAAGGCAAGAATCCGCTGCTGATCATGCTGGACGGACTGACCGACGTACGCAACTTCGGTGCCATTGCACGTACCTGCGAGTGTGCCGGAGTGGATGCTATTATCATTCCTTCGAAAAACAGTGTCAGCGTGAATGCCGATGCCATCAAGACTTCGGCCGGAGCATTGCACACCATCCCGGTATGCCGTGAGAACAACCTGACCAACACCATCAAGTTCCTGAAAGAAAGCGGATTCAAAATCGTTGCTGCAACCGAAAAAGGCGACTACGATTACACCAAAGCAACTTATACAGATCCTACTTGTATCATCATGGGAGCAGAAGACACGGGTGTACCCTACGAGCATCTTTCTCTGTGTGATGAATGGATCAAGATTCCACTGTTCGGTTCCATCGAGTCACTCAACGTGTCGGTAGCCGCAGGCATCCTGATTTACGAAGCCATCAAGCAACGCGGATTCGATAACGAAGAATAAAAACATAAAAATAAAAACACATGAAAAAGACATTACTTATAATAGCTTGTGGGATGTCCTTCCTTACCGGATTTTCACAAGAACTTCCCAAATGGGCTAGTAAAGCCAGAAAAGCAGTCTTTTCGGTCATCACTTACAATAAGGACAACCAGATTCTGAATACAGGAAACGGATTCTACATCGATGAAGAAGGAACCGCCGTTTCCGACTATACCCTGTTCAAAGGTGCCGACCATGCAGTAATCGTAACGGCAGACGGTAAGGAACTGCCCGTAGAATACATCATGGGAGCAAACGACATGTACGATGTTGTGAAGTTCAAGACGGAATTCGACAAGAAAGCTGCTGCCCTGCAACCGGCCTCGCAGACTGCTAAGACAGGTGAAACCGTTTACCTGCTTCCCTACTCTACCCAGAAATCGGCCGAAGGACAGAACGGTACAATTGCCCGAATTGATACCATTGCCAACAATTCGTTCTACTATACGCTGAACATGCAAACTACGGATAAGACCGTAAGCTGTCCGGTTATGAATGCTAACGGAGAGGTACTGGGATTGATTCAGAAAAATGCCGATCCGGAAAGCAAGGAAAGTTATGCCATCGGTGTAACTTATGCATCGTCATTGTCTATCAGCCCCTTATCGGTAAACGATCTTACCCTTAAATCGATCGGTATCAAGAAAGGACTTCCCGAAGATGAATCGCAAGCCCTGGTTTATCTGTATATGGCAGCTTCTACGCTCGACCGTGACAGCTATCTGAACCTGTTGAACGATTTCATTGCCAAATATCCGGAAAATCAGGAAGGCTATCTGCGTCGTGCTACGTGTTACATGAACTTCGGCGACGATACCCACAACGCTCTGGCAACCGAGGACATGAACAAAATGCTTGATCTATCCAAGCAAAAGGATGATGCTCATTACAACATCGCCAAACTGCTTTACAGTTACCAGTTGAACAAGGGAGATAAACCGACTTATGCCGACTGGACTTTCGACCGCGCACTGAATGAAATAAATGAAGCCATCCAGATAGCTCAGCAACCTATCTACTATCAGGTACAGGGAGATATTTATTTTGCCATGCAAAAGTATGCAGAGGCGTTTACTGCTTACGACAAGGTAAACAAGAGCCCGCTTGCTTCCGCTGCAACATTCTATTCGAGCGCTAAAGCCAAAGACCTGATGGAAGGAGTAGACAAAAAGGAAGTTGTTGCCTTAATGGATAGTGCTGTAGCACGCTTCAACAAACCCTACGGAGAAGATGCAGCCCCCTACTTGTACGAACGTGCCGGTGCCAAGATTGCGGTAGAAGATTTCCGCGGAGCAGTGTCCGACTATAATGACTTTTACGATGCCATGTTAGGACAAGTTTCAGCAGAATTTTACCTGACACGTATGCAGGCAGAAATGCAATGCCGCATGTACCAGCAAGCAATAGATGACATCAACAAGGCAGTAGAACTGGATCCGAACAATGTCAATTACTGGGTAGAAAAGGGAGGTGTATGCCTGCGTGTCAATCAAGTAACCGAAGCTGTTCAGGCATTGGAAAAGGCCATTTCCATAGACCCGCAAAACGCTCCTGCCTATCGTATGCTGGGATACATTCAGGTTCAGCAGAAACAGATGGACAAAGGAATTGCCAATTTACAGAAAGCAAGCGATCTGGGCGATGAAGTAGCCATCGGACTACTCGAAAAATATAAGAAATAAGACATCCCGCCTGGATCTTTTTCAGGTATAAATCGAAGAGTCATAGTATATCCTTCCAACGTGGTTTACTATGACTCTTCTTTTATGTATAAAAATGGTTCAGCGGTTTCCGGAGTCATACTCACAGCATAGAACCATACTTTGATAAATCTTTACGTAAAACCGGAATAATCCCGGTATTTCAATCCAACTACAATCGATCCAATTCCTCAAAATTCTGCTGGTGGGAACGGCTCTTTTCCTTACCAAAACGGTAAGATATATTCAGTTTTATCTGCCGGGATTCACCTTTTCCCCAGTTCCAAAGCTGGAAACCGTCGAAAGAACTATAATTATCCCAGTTATTGGTCCAGAACAAGTCTGTCAATGCCAGATTCACAGCCAGACGCTTCTTCAGGAACGTCCTGCCGAGTGCCAAGTCTACGTAACCACTGGGTTCCATCTTTTCGTTCGAAGCTCCCAGTCTTCGGGTAGCATACGATCCGTTTACCTCCAGCTGCAACTTCCACGGAAGCCGGAACGTATTCATCAAAGTAAAGATACCGGCAAAAGCATCTTTGTTGAACCTCCTGTAACTGTCGAAAGCAATATCTTTCTTGACATAATATCCTACCAGATTAGCATTCATCTCCCACCATGGAATAAAATGAAATCCTTGATTCAACGTAATGGAAAACTGCTGTTGTTTACCTATATTTTTAGGAGTCATAATTACCTTGTTTATAGACAACGTATCTGTGATCTGTGCCTTATAATCTTTCATATAAGTATACGCCGCTGTCACCGAAGTACGCTTATAACTATATGTTGCTGTCACCCGATGAGTCTTTTGCGGAGTAAGGAAGGGATTTCCTTTCCAGTACGACAACTCATCCAAAAGGTATTCAAATGGATTCAGGTCCTGATACGCCGGCCGGTCTATTCTTCCTCCATAACCGACAGCCAGTGACTGCTCGTCCGTTATCTGATAATTCAGATTGACAGAAGGAAAAACATTGAGATAGCCGTGCCTGTTCTCTTCATTATTCAAACCATTTATCGTAAACAACCGCCCATCGGACCATGTCTGTTCTCCTCTCAGGCCCAGTTCCATATTTATCCTGCTCCCCAAAGGAAAAGAATAAAGTACATACGCCGCCAGAATTTGCTCCTTATAGGTAAAATCATTCGATTGCGTTGCGTCGATTATTTCCTGATTGTCTTTTATTTCATAGAACTGATATCCATTGTCTGCATGAACATTCGAAAACTTGATGCCCGATTTCAACTCTCCCTTTCCCAGCTTATGCTGCTGATTATAAGCCAGCGCATAGATATGGATGTTTCTGCTGTTTACTGATTTATACAAATAGTCATTGATAATGTCACCGCCGGGCGACCGATAAGTATTGGGCTGCAAATTTCCGGAACCGCCATCAAACCACGCATAGTTTGCATCGAGGGTATATTTTGTGCCCTCCTTCGGCATCGACACATAATAGACATTTGCCCCATACCGGTTCCCTTTCTGCATGTAATAATCGTTTTGGGCATACAGAATCTGCTCCAGCTTATCATGCGCCTGATCTCTGATTTCGGTAGTAGTAATGGTTTGTCCGGGGCCGAATAGCGCATTTGCAGTCAATTGTCCGCCAATCAGATTCCGGTCATTGAACTTATATTCAAAGTCCAAGCTGCCGGCAATGGTCTTTCGCTTATCGGTATCACTTGTCGGACTATCATATTCTTTTCCCGACTGAATGCGTCGCATCCCATAATCCAGATTATAATATCCAAACTGATGATGATAGTTACCCATCAAACTGAACTTGTTTCTGGTATAACTAAAAGCCAGTTCCGTATTCTGACGGACATTATCCCAATAAGAAACTCCATTATTGACCGAAAACGAATATCCCTCCGTACGCTGCCGCTGTGTATTGATGTTAATGATTCCGCCGGAACCTTCCGCATCGTATTGCGCTGACGGATTGTTGATGATTTCAATAGAAGTAACGGTTGCTGACGACATAGACTTCAGCATGGTAATCAATTCTTCCTGCTTCATGTAGGTCGGCTTTCCGTTGAAAATAATCAAGACACCGTTTCTGCCACCAATACTAACATTATCGTTACCGTCTACCAGTACGCCGGGAGTCTTTTTCAATACATCCAAAGCAGAACTGCCCGCCAGCGAAACACTGTTCTTTGGAAAGAATACAGTATTTCCGTTGACAATACGTACAGACGGAGTCTGCTTTTCGCCCACCACAATCACATTGTCCAACTGGATGGTAGACGACTGGAGCCTGACACGGAAAGTGGTATCCTGGTGAGCCTGAAAAGGAGCACTCAGATAAGGAGTAAAGCCCAGGCAACTGACGTATAATTGTATATTTCCTCTTGCCTGAAGACTGAAGGTTCCTTCCTCCGAAGTAATACCCTGATTGAAAGGGACGCCCGTCTGAGCATTCATCACACTGACCACAGCAGCATCGACAGGCTGGCCCAAAGAATCGGTTACCAATCCCGACAACGTAACATCCGGCTTATGCTTTTCCGGAACGGAGTCGGCCTTCTGAATGACATACGTATTCTCACGTACTTTCTTGCAGGTGAGCGGTTTTCCTGCCAGTATCGCATGTACTACTTGCTCGAATGTCTGGCCTTCAGCCCGACAAGTTACCTGATAAGCCTCTATATCCTTGTAATCAAACAGAATATGGGTACCACTTTTGTTTTCAAGGTCTTTCAGAGCTTCCGCCAGAGTGACATCGTGTAATTCTACGTCGATAGCTTTCGTAGTCTGTGCAGTCAGGACAGAACTGCACCATAAAACGAAGCAGAATGACTGCGCTAATCTTAGTTTCATAAAATCATTCTTTTAAATTAGTATTTGCTATCAGTACGAATTACATCCGAAAACGGGTACCGGCATTTTAAATTATTTTCCGACAATGATTGTCTTATCTTCGAGAACGACAGGATTCTTGCTGACATAATTCAGCAATTCTATGATGGAAGCAAGTGACTCATTCCTGAAAGCCTTGAAATGCAGGCGGCTGTTCATGCATTCCTTATCCCTGAATACTACATTTACATTGTACCAGCGCCCCAGTTCACATAATATTTCTACCAGCGTCTGATTGTCAAAATAAAAACTGCCTTCACTCCAAGCGGTAATATCGGCGGTCTGTGTCGTCCTGACTGTGCGCAATTCATGCTTGTCAGTCAGTACGGCCTGTTCGCCGGGACGGATAAGCAGACTGTCTGCCCTCTGCACAGAAACAACCTTCAAGGACCCCGACAACAAAGTTATCTTCATCTTTTCGGTGGCATAGTTCCTTACATTGAACACAGTACCTAACACTCGGGCACTTAATCCGTCGGACTGGACGATAAACGGATGGAGAGAATCTTTTGCAACATCGAACAATCCTTCCCCTTGCAGAGTCACCATGCGTATATCCTTACCGAAACTGGAAACATCGTAAGAAAGGCTGCTTTCCGCATTGAGCGTAACACCTGTACCATCGGGTAATGTTATTTGCTTCTGCATTCCGCGTGGAACCTCAATTGTCATTACTCCGTTTATCGTTTCCTGCCTTACGGTATGTGCTGTCTGTATGGCTTCGAATACCTGTAATCCCTTATCCTCGGCTGCCGGATTGCGCAAAATGAAAAGCAATGCGATACAAGCCGCTGCTACCAGACCGATACTCCACGGAATAACCGATGTCTTTCTATGCCGGCGCTCAAATGCATCCCATTCCTTATTGACATCAGGTTGGGAAACCTGCTGCCGTGCCAAAGCCTCCCTTGCAGACAATATGGCGCGTGCATTCTGCACACACTCTTCGTCGGCAAACAAACTGTCTAGTTCTTCTTTCGTAAAGGACGACGGATTCTCTAAAGCCTCTAGAACACGAGCTAATTTATCTTCTGAATCTTGTTTCATGATACGAACTTTATTATTATACGTTTTGTCTTACAGTCTAGGTACTAACCTGGGTTACTTTAAGTCGAATTCCTGTCGTATTAAACGCAGGACTTTCATGATATGCTTCTTTACTCCACTACTGCTGATATGATACTCCTGAGCCACTTCGTCGTATTTCTTATTTTGAAAATAACATCGGATAAAAATACCTTTAGTAGGTTCTCCCAGTTCTGCAATAATTCTTTCAATCCGCGTCATCCGTTCTTCATAGAGGTCTGAATCATCCACTTCCTCTGCAATCATATGATAGAGTTCTACGTACTGTTGCTCTACCTTCCGGTGACGCAAATAGTCAAGACATCGGTTACGGACGAGTGTATAAAGATAGGAAGACAGTGTTTCTGGATTCAACTCATTACGCTGCGACCAGATTTTTTCGAATACGTCGTTTACAATGTCTTTCGAAGTCTCCTCGTCTACCACAAACTGGAAGCAATAATAATATAAACGAGTGTAATACGTTTTATAAACTGCCTCAAAACGTTCTTTCGATAGTCTGTTTTTCTTATGTTGAAAGTGAAATATTGGCATGAAACAGGAGTGATAAAAGCATAAAATGGTTTCAGGCGTACAAGGTTTTCTATAATAAAATCGCAGTTTCCATCTCAGTTACAAAGATGAATAACAACAAAAACGTATCAGTAAAGGTTTAACGACAGGCTATATTCTTTGTAAGATGTATTCAGAGGTTCTTTCTACTCATACGATATGTTCACTATGAGTAGAAAGAACAAGACATTCACTTGAATCATATTATCCGACAGATCATACTACTGGGAAGACCTGATAATTTATCCTCTAAACAAGTCTATCCCCTCGGCTGGCAAACGAAATGAATGTGGATTACTCATTCATTTTCACTCAACTAATCTGTCCGGATGATAAAGCGAGAGAAACCGTATACTCAACGCTTCAGCAAACCTATTTTCAGGTTCAGCTTAAAATAGTAAACACCATTCTCACGCTCCAGATAGCCATACTTATCTTTTTCGGTAGAGCCTTTCTCCAATCGTGAATTATAGAAAAGGAAATCGGCAAACGTCTGGCGATAGGCACGCTGATAACACAAAACTTCGCCTTCGCCTGTCACAAACAAAAAGCCACAGATAGCCGATTCAGTACCATTATATAGCTTCGCCGGACGCATTCCTGTAGCCAATGCCAACAAGAACTCCTTTATTTTATATTCGTAGAAGCCATGCTTGTTTATCAATTCATCCTTAATCTTAAGCGGATTCAGGCGCTTCACTTCTTCTGTCAGTTCGGATACCTTCGTAATGCCATCCAGCCACATCAGACGGGTCATCTCCGCAAGAAGGCGCCCCATGTGTAAGTCTATCATGGCAAGATTACTGCGGAATATCTTATCGGCTACATCGCTGTACTTCAATACTCCTCCCAGACGTTCAATCATCAACATACGAGATATCACATCATCTTCCTCGCCTTCGGCATTGATTTTATTGATTGTCGGTACAGCAAACTTTACGCCGGTCTGCTCGAACTTGAAATTGGCGGTACGTCCTCCGTCAAGCAACGGAAACATCATCCCCAGCCGAGAACGAACACAAAAGCCGGTAAGAGGTGCTGCAACATCATAGAAAGCAACACTGAAGTCTGTACGGTCATCTGTCTTAGCTTCCAGATCATAAATAGCTACTTCATCCAGAAATTCTTCTACACCATCGGGAGAAGTAACATCATCCTGCTTACTGCTACGAATGGCCTGTAATATCAACTCGGCCACAGTTTCGAAATCTTCGCGCGGTACCAGCTTATCCATTTTCTCTCCTTTTATGTGGATATTGTCTTTCTCGACGATATACTGGCGTGTTCCGTCGTGTTCTTCACGCTGTACCATTGCTACAGGAATACGTTGCTGTTCGTTTCTCTTTACATCTGGAGTTCCAGCATATACATAACCGTCTGCTAATAGGCGAAAAAATGCATAAAGTTCGCCCCATTCTCTTTTCGTTGCTTCAAAGGCCATATCATTATTTATTTTAATGAGCGCAAAGATAGTTAAAACAGATGTTAATAAAAAGCCTTTCAGAATATGCAAATACTAAACAATGTTATACAGCAGAAAAATAAGTCTCTTTTATTTGTAGTATAATAAAAAGTTCCTACATTTGCAATGTGTTTTTCATAGTATTAGATTTAAGGTTAACAAAAGGTTGGAGTACAGCGGTACTCCTTTTTTTATGCCCTTACTCAAAGACGGACTATTCCTGTAGCTATTTTCCACAAAATCGCATATATTTGCACCCTGTATTTTGCTATTGTCTTTTGGGTAGTAGAATAAATTCTGAACAAAAATCTATATAACTATATTACAAGATAAAAATTATAAATCGATTATGGAACAAATTCAACTGAATGAACACAACAAGCAGGAATACCCACCCATGCATACCTGCGAACATATCGTAAACCGTACCATGGTAAATCTTTTCGGATGTGGCCGTGCCATTTCAGCCCACATCGAACGAAAGAAAAGTAAACTTGATTTTGCCTTGCCACAGGCCCCCTCACCCGACGATATTGCACGCATTGAACAGACGGTAAACGAAGTTATCGCACAACATTTGCCAGTCACCACCGAATTTATCACACAAGAAGAAGCCGTCGGACGCTTCGATTTAAAACGATTGCCCGACGGAGCCTCGGACACCGTCCGAATTGTACGGGTCGGCGACTACGATGAATGTTTGTGCATCGGTCTGCATGTAGCCAATACTTCAGAAATAGGTACTTTCCGTATCATCAGTTCCGACTATAAAGACGGAATTTTCCGTATGCGTTTCAAATTGATATAATCGATGAAATATGAGTAAGAAAAAAAGGAGTTCTACAGGTTCACTTAAAGGCTTTATTCTTCTGGTTATTATCATAGCCGGTGCTCTTTATCTCTATCAGAATGATAATAAAGCAGCTCTACCTGAAACAGTAAAACAACAGGTGGAACAAACTGTTGATAATGCCGGAAAATTTATCGGAAAAGCGTCAGAAGAAAGAACTGAAAACAGGGGAAGTGTAACTGCATCGAAATTGGAGATTCCTGTTTCAGTCCAAAAACGCGATGAAATCAGGTTGGTCCGAACAGCTTTTACTATTTCATACAATAATTTCTATAAAACGCCCAACTGGGTTGCCTGGGAATTAACACGTCAGGAAACAGAAGGCAATGAGGAACGCAAAACGAAGTTCCTTCCCGATCCTGACTTGCCAGAGCCCCGGGTAGAGCATTCCGACTATACACATTCGGGGTATGACAGAGGACACATGGCTCCAGCTGCTGACATGAAATGGAGTGAACAAGCAATGCAGGAATCATTTTACATGAGTAATATCTGCCCTCAAAACCAGAAACTGAATCGTGATGACTGGGGAGATCTAGAAGAAATGTGCCGTAATTGGGCAAAAAAATATGGAAGGATTTATATTGCCTGCGGACCTATATACGATCAATCTACCCCTAAACGTATCGGTCAGCATAAAGTCGCTGTTCCAGACCGTTTTTTTAAAGTGGTATTGATTTACAACCGTAAAAATCCCATAGCCATGGGGTTCCTGTTTAACAATAAAGCAGGTCATAACAAATTAGGAAAATACATGGTTCCAGTAGATTCTGTAGAAACGATTACTGGATTGGATTTCTTTTCCCGCCTCCCTGACGATATAGAAAATCGAATAGAAGCTATTATACCAGCACTCCCTTAAAGGAGTGCTTTTTTCTTCACAGTTTCAAATACATATTGACCTTTTTTCCGAGTCAAGCCAGCATAATCAATGGCATGCTTCGGACAATAATGATAACACGCCAAGCACATTGCACAATGATTCCCCCATTCAGGCTTTCCATCTACCAGACAAACATTATGCAATGGACATACCTTCTCACATTTTCCACATGAAATACATGCATCCGACACCCGAAATGGCTTGGCAGACATTAAAAAATGGGTAAAAAGCGGACGTACAATATATGTTTTCATCCAAGGAAGCGCTCCCTCATGACAATCCATTATCTGCTCCCTCCTACTCAGTTTCTCAACAATCTCTTTCACTCTGTTTTCCGATTCCTTCAGTTTCTTCTGTGCCACTTGCAACGGATCAACATCAAAACCAGGTAAAGAAACGTAAGTGTTTGGCATTATAATAGAAAAGCCAGCATTACACTGCCATCCTATCTTAGCAAAAGCACGGCAGATAAGTTCAGGAGTTTTTCCGGTATCATCTCCACAAGTACAAACAAAAAATATATATTTGGGAGTACATACAGAATATAAGTTTGCTATAAATTCAAGAACAACAGCAGGAGGGCCCCAGGAATAAACGGGAAAGACAAGGCCCAATCTGTCCTCACTTGCGGTAAAAGTATCCTCCCGAACAAGCATATCTGCTATCGAATAAACAGACTCTCCCAACAATTCACCTAAACGTTCTGCCACCCAACGAGAATTACCTGTACCGGAAAAATAAAATATCATAAAAACAAAATATTAAAGCGATTAATAAAATGAAGAGTCAGAAAAAAATAAAAGCGAAGTTTTACATTCCGCAGAAATAAAACTCTCGCTCATTCTAAAAAAAGAAAAGCCGCACCCGAGGCGTGACGAAACTCCGATAAACATGATTTGAGTGCTCTCCCCCTTTGTAATCCACCGGCATAAATGCTACCCGAAGGCGTGGCCCGCCATTGGAAGATGAAGCTGTTCTCGGTATTTCTTATAATTTGATGAGTTTCCCGATTCTGCAAGTGCGGCTTCATTTTTGTATTACAAAAATAATACTTTAATCTGAAAAAACAAAATATAAACCATTTAATTTTTAATATAGACCAATAGCGTCAATTATTTTTCTTCAAGAAAAGAGATAATTTTAAAAGCTCCTGCTGACAAGTTCATATAAAAGCAAAAACGGAGTATCACTCTCCGTGACACTCCGTTCTTATTCGTTAATCGTACCTGTGATTAAGCAGCTTTTGCTTTAGCAACAACAGCTTTGAATGCTTCAGGATGGTTTACAGCTAAATCAGCCAAAACCTTACGGTTGATTTCAATTCCTGCTTTGTGCAAAGCACCCATCAACTTAGAGTAAGACATACCTTCCAGACGTGCAGCAGCATTGATACGCTGAATCCACAATGCACGGAAGTTACGTTTTTTGTTCTTACGGTCACGGTATGCATAAGTCAGACCTTTTTCCCAAGTATTTTTAGCAACGGTCCAAACATTCTTTCTTGCACCAAAGTAACCTCTGGTTAAACCTAAAATTTTCTTTCTTTTTGCTCTAGAAGCAACGTGATTTACTGATCTTGGCATAGTTTTAATTCTTTTTTGAATGATAGCGCCGATATTTTACAATCGAACTTGAAGCTAATGCATTCGGTTAATAATTTAAAATGATACGTTTACGCTTTTTCCTTTCAAGATTACTTCATGCAAAGAAGTTCCTTAACTTGAGTCAGGTTAGCACTGTGTACCAATCCTGCATGTACAAGGTTTCTTTTCTGCTTTTTAGTCTTCTTAGTCAGGATGTGACTGTGAAAAGCGTGCTTTCTCTTGATTTTACCTGTTCCGGTAAGAGCGAATCTTTTTTTAGAACCGGAGTTAGTTTTTACCTTTGGCATCTTATTAAATTTTAATTATTATTACTCAATGGCGGCAACGCACTATACCGGCGCGTTACACGCTCTTTTCTGTTTTCATTCAGCTTCTTCGGCCTTTGGAGCAACCGGCTTAGCAGTTTTCTTAGGAGCAGTAGCCTTTTTAGGAGATAAAGAGATTGTCATTCTCTTACCTTCCAACAACGGCATTTGTTCAACCTTCGCATAGTCCTCCAAGTCATTAGCAAAACGCAGAAGCAACACTTCTCCTTGTTCTTTAAACAAGATGGAACGTCCTTTAAAGAACACATAGGCCTTTACCTTATCACCATCCTGCAAAAAGCCGATAGCATGCTTCAACTTAAAGTTGTAATCGTGTTCGTCAGTTTGAGGTCCAAAACGGATTTCCTTCACATTAACCTTAACTTGTTTTGCCTTTTGTTCCTTTGCGCGTTTCTTTAACTGATAAAGGAATTTAGAATAATCTATAATTCTACAAACTGGAGGAACAGCGTTGGGTGAAATTTCTACTAAATCAGCTTCGTGTTCTTCTGCTAGTTTTAAAGCTTGTGCTATCGGATATACGGCCGATTCGATATCATCTCCCACAATACGTACTTCTTTGGCGCGAATCTGTTCATTGATTCGATGCTGCCCTTTTAAAGTGTCATTTTTCATTAAAAATTCTTTTCTTCCTTTTGTTTGCTTTTAAATTATAAATTATCATTAAATTTATCTGTTTGTGAAAGCAAATATCGCATTGCTTTCACAAACGGTTGCAAAGTTACCATTTATTTATCATATTATGAACTTCTTCTGCAATATTTTTTGCAAAATCTTCAATTTTCATGGTACCTTTGTCGCCTTCACCTTGCTTACGTACAGCAACTTCGCCGTTTTCAGCCTCTTTTTCTCCTACAATCAGCATGTAAGGGATACGTTTCATTTCGTTATCACGAATCTTACGGCCAATCTTTTCATTACGATCGTCGACAATAGCACGAATGTCACTCTTCTTCAATTCCAGACGGACCTGATTTGCATAATCATTGAACTTCTCAGAAATAGGCAAGATTGCAACCTGATCAGGAGTCAGCCACAATGGGAACTTACCAGCAGTATGTTCAATTAATACAGCGACGAAACGTTCCATTGATCCAAACGGTGCACGGTGAATCATTACTGGACGATGTTTCTGGTTATCTGCGCCCATATATTCCAACTGGAAACGTTCAGGCAAGTTGTAATCAACCTGAATAGTACCCAGCTGCCAACGACGACCAATAGCATCTTTCACCATAAAGTCCAGCTTAGGACCATAGAAAGCAGCTTCTCCATATTCAACTTTTGCCTTCAGCCCTTTTTCCTCACAAGCTTCAACAATAGCTTTTTCTGCTTTTTCCCAGTTTTCATCACTACCAATATATTTCTCGTGATTAACTTTATCACGCAAAGAAATCTGAGCTTCAAAATTTTCAAGTCCCATAGATCTGAATACGATAGAGATAATATCCATAACACGCAGGAACTCATCCTTCACCTGATCAGGACGGCAGAAGATGTGTGCATCATCTTGTGTAAAGCTACGTACACGAGTCAATCCGTGCAACTCACCGCTTTGCTCATAACGACAAACTGTACCAAATTCAGCAATACGCAAAGGCAGATCACGATAAGAACGCGGCGTATTCTTATAAATCATACAGTGATGAGGACAGTTCATCGGCTTCAAGAAATATTCTTCGCCTTCTTCCGGAGTATGGATAGGCTGGAATGAATCCTTACCATACTTAGCATAGTGTCCAGAAGTAACATAAAGCAACTTATTTCCAATTGGAGGACACATGACTTCCTGATAATCGTAACGAGCCTGAATACGGCGCAAGAAATCCTGCAAACGAATACGCAAAGCTGTTCCCTTTGGCAACCACATTGGAAGACCTTTACCTACCATATCAGAGAACATGAACAATTCCATTTCCTTACCGATTTTACGGTGGTCACGTTTTTTAGCTTCCTCTAACAATGTAAGATATTCATCCAACATTTTCTTTTTAGGGAATGTAATACCATAAATACGAGTCATCTGTTTACGATCTTCCTGTCCTCTCCAATAAGCTCCGGCTACAGACAATAATTTTATAGCTTTAATTGGAGCAGTAGAAGGCAAATGCGGACCACGGCAAAGATCTGTAAATGCACCTTGCGTATATGTTGTAATGTGACCATCTTCCAGTTCTGAAATCAGCTCACATTTATAGGTTTCACCTCTTTCACCAAACATTTTTAAAGCATCCTCTTTAGAAATGCTCTGGCGTACCAGTTCTTCTTTTTTAGCAGCCAATTCTACCATTTTCTTTTCGATTGCAGGCAGATCGCTTTCTTTTATTACGGCCTCTCCCGGATCTACATCATAATAGAAACCGTTTTCGATAGCCGGACCAATACCAAACTGAATACCCGGATACAGCTCCTGCAATGCTTCAGCCAACAAGTGAGCACTTGTATGCCAGAATGCATGTTTGCCTTGCTCATCATCCCACTTATAAAGTACGAATTCAGCATCTTCGTTAATAGGTCTAGTTAAATCAATAGTTTCACCGTTTACACCACAGGCCAAAACATCCTGTGCCAAACGCGAACTGATACTTTCTGCAATCTGCAGACCAGTTACTCCTTCGTTGTACTCACGAACAGAGCCATCAGGAAAAGTAATCTTAATCATAATCTTTATGTTATTGATCTATTATTGAGTCGCAAAATTAAACAAATAAATGAAGAATAAAGAATGAAGGATGAAGAATTTTAAGCAGTTCACTTACAAATTCTTCACCCTTTCACGTCATTTATTATTCATTCTGTTTTTCTGTCACCGAAGTAAAACGTTTTATCACACTATAAGCCGAAAAGATACCAAGCTCTCCAGCCTTGCTTAAATCCTGTATACCTTGTCTATTATTACCCAAGAAAACATTTGTCAAGCCACGATTATAATATGCATCCGAAAAACGAGAATCCAATTCAATAGCCTTATTATAATCAACCAGTGCAGCATGATAATCCTTCATCACTGCCAATATATTACCACGGTTATAATAAGCATAGGCAAAATCGGGAGCCAAGCGAATAACTTCATCCAAGTCACGGCGGATGGCAGCATAATCCAATACACGGACTTGAGGTTGTCCGCCTACATCCACCTTTGACTCATACTCATCATTCGTATCACGCTTGCGATATTCTAATTGTTTATAATGAATAAGCGCACGCATAAAATAGGACGGGAAGAAAGTCGAATCACATTCTATCGCCGTATCTAAGTCTTTTAATGCATTATCAAAATCCTGTACTAAATAGAAATCCATTGCACGTGCATAATAATGCATCATGTTCTTGGGCTCTTTTACAATCTTCTCCGTTTCTTCATCAATAGAGGCAAAATGCAGTTTAACCTGCTCTTCTGTCAATGAAGCTTCATTATTGGTAATCAGCAGAGGGAGAGGTAACACATGACGATTGTTCAAATCATCAATATATTTGGAATAATTAATTTGACGTTTTACCTCCTCCTGACGCTCGTAATATGTCAAAGCAAACATAGGCTGCGGAAGAATCGTAATGTTTCTATCCTGCACGCGTCCACGATAATCGGTCTTATACTTCGTAGTTTCGTCCTCATTGTCTGCAACGATAATCTTACGATAGTTGTTCATATTCTTATCCGATTTCTTACGAGTCTTATCTCCCGAAGAAGCTGTCTGACGCTGGCTCGATTTTCCATTCTGAGCATCAAGCTGTGCCTTCAGTACCTTAAATTCGTCTTCGTCTGCACCCCTTAAGTCACCAGTCTTTCTACGCGCCTGCGCCCTATACTGATATCCAGCCAAGAAGTTCGGATACTCATTAATAACAGCAGTATAATCCGCTATCGCTCCAGCAAAATCACCCGTTTTATCACGTAACAAGCCACGATTGAAAACAGCCATCATATTGTCAGGCTCTATTTGCAAGACAAAGTCAAAATCTTCAATGGCACGATTATCATCACCAACTTGCGCACGCAACAGTCCCCGATTGTAATGTCCTATGAAATTATTACGATCTATATCCAATGCCAAATCATAATCCTGCATAGCACCTCTTAAATTATTCTGATGATAGCGAGCCAAAGCACGATTAATAAACAAACCAGCATTACGGACCGACAAGCGAATAGCCTCAGTCAAATCACTTTCAGCATCAGCATATTTTTCACGTTGCAAAAACAACATACCTCTCGATGCCCATGTATCCGAATTATAACGATCCATTTCGATAGCTTTATCAGCATCGGTCATCGCCTGAAGTGTATCCTTCTGCTTCAGAGAAACCTCCGTACGCATCAAATATGCATCTGTATAACGAGGAGCTATACGAATCAAGGTATCCAAATCAGCTTTTGCCGTAGCGTAATCTTCTTCCCTCATACGACACAAAGCCAAATTATGCCATAAACTAATATTCTCCGGATCAAGTTTCAGAGCCCTCTCGTAATCTTGAATAGCCTCTTTGAATTTCTCCTGACGAATACGAGCAATACCACGTATCTGATATGCATTAGGCACAAATGGATTACGTTTGATAGCTTCTGTACAATCATTTTCAGCTCCCTGATAATCATCAAGATTCATCTTTGCCAGGCCACGATAGAAATAAGGCTCTGCCAAATAAGGCTTTGCATTAATGACCTGATTAAAATACTGGATTGAAAGTACATAATCTTCAAAGTAAAGCGCATTCCGTCCAATAGTCATTACCCGATCCGTATTAATCTGAGCCCATGAAATCAAAGGGAAAAATACACCTATTATATATAATATATATCGAATCTTCCGAATCATTTTACTGTTTTCACCTTGTAAGCGCACCGTGCCTTTCCCTTCAGCATATTGTTCAGTTTACCCTTTATCATCTGCTTACGCAAAGCTGACAAATGATCGATAAACATAGTTCCTTCCAGATGATCAAATTCATGTTGCATAACGCGAGCAAGATATCCTTCTACCCATTCGTCGTGTGCATTCATTTCTTCATCTAAATAAGTTACATGAATCTTATCAGGTCGTTTTACATTCTCGTGTATGCCAGGCAAACTTAAACAGCCCTCTTCCATCGAAACCAATTCCTCTCCTACTTCCAAGATATGGGGATTAATATAAGCACGACGAAAATCCTTAAACTCTGGCATATCATCGGAAAGTACATCCAGGTTTATCACTACCACACGGATAGGAAGCCCAACCTGAGGAGCAGCAAGTCCTACTCCATCTGCACGATCCATTGTTTCAAACATATTTTGAATTAATTCTTTCAAGTTCGGATAATCCGGAGTTATATCTTCAGCCTCCTGACGAAGAACAGGCTGGCCATATACATAAATAGGTAAAATCATTGTTGTTATATTTTTGAAGTTTTAAATTCGTTTTGATTCAAGATAGGATTGTAGAATTATCGTAGCACTTATCTCATCAACCAATGCTTTGTTCTGTCGGTCCTTCTTTTTCAAGCCACCGACTAACATTGCCTGATGAGCCAGAACGGATGTGAAGCGTTCATCGACTAATTCAACAGCCATGTTGGGCAATACCTTTTTCAGACGATTCATAAACGGTATGATATTCTTCATATTCTCAGAATCTTCATTATTCATCTGTTTTGGATGACCAATAATAATACGCTCAACCTGTTCTTGCCGTATATAATTCAACAAGAAATCCATCAACTGGTGTGTGGGTACAGTTGTAAGTCCATTGGCTATAATCTGCATCGGGTCGGACACAGCAATGCCTGTACGCTTTCTTCCGTAGTCTATTGCTAAAATTCTACTCATAGTTGCCGGCAAAAATACAAAAATTGCCGTAAACCGGACATAATACGAAAAGGTTTTTATATTTTTTCACCACGAAAGATTAAAGTCTATATAGAACTACATTAAAAACACAACACATTATCTTCCACTACATAAAACAAAGAGGACATGTCCCCAAGACATGTCCTCTCCATTTATCAGAATGTTTGTTTATGTAACAGAAGATTATTCTTCACTCCAGTCCATAGCAGCCATACGCTTGTAAGAAGCATAACGTTTCTTAGCCATATCTTCACAAGCATTGAACAAATCAGCAGCTTCAGCAGGATACTGTTTCATTACAGAAGCAAAACGAACTTCACCCTTCAGGTAATCCTGGAAGTTATCCCAGTTCGGTTCTTTAGAATCGAGTGAGAACGGATTCTTACCTTCTTCTTCCAGAGCCGGGTTGAAGCGCCACAAGTGCCAGTAACCACATTCTACAGCCTTAGCCTCTTCAGCCTGAGATTTACCCATACCAGCCTTCAAACCATGGTTGATACATGGAGCGTATGCAATAACCAAAGATGGTCCATGATATGCTTCAGCTTCGCGGATAGCTTTCAAAGTCTGAGCCTGGTCAGCACCCATTGCAATCTGAGCAACATAAACATATCCGTAAGTAGTAGCAATCAGACCCAAGTCTTTCTTACGTACACGCTTACCAGAAGCAGCAAATTTAGCGATAGCACCCAGCGGAGTAGCCTTAGAAGACTGACCACCTGTGTTAGAGTAAACTTCTGTATCCAGTACCAGGATGTTTACATCTTCGCCAGAAGCGATAACGTGATCCAAACCTCCGTAACCGATATCGTAAGAAGCACCATCACCACCGATAATCCACTGTGAACGTTTAACCAGATAATCTTTGAATTCAGCGATAGTAGCACAGTAAGCACATTTATCTTTTGCAGCTTCTACCATCGGGATAATCTTTTCGGCAGCAGCTTTGCTCTTGTCAGCATCGTTACGTCCGTCAATCCATTCCTGGAATGCTTCCTTGTATTCAGCCGGAGTACCTTCAGCAGCGATAGCAGCCTTCATAGCGTCTTCCAGACGGTTACGCAGCTTCTTGTTAGCCAATTCCATACCCAAACCGAATTCACAGAAGTCTTCGAACAATGAGTTTGCCCAAGCAGGACCCTGACCTTTTTCGTTAGTTGTATACGGAGTTGAAGGAACAGAACCAGAGTAGATAGAAGAACATCCAGTAGCATTAGCAACCATTTCACGGTCACCAAACAACTGAGAAATCAGTTTCACGTACGGAGTTTCACCACAACCAGAGCAAGCTCCAGAGAACTCAAACAACGGAGTAGCGAACTGTGAGTTCTTCACGTTAGCCTTGATATCTACCAAGTGCTGTTTAGACTTCACGTTTTCAGCACAGTAAGTCCAGTTAGCAGCTTCAGGCAACTGACTTTCCAGATGTTTCATTGTCAAAGCCTTGCCACCCTTCTTCGGATTACCCGGACATACATCAGCACAGTTACCGCAACCCAGACAGTCGAGAACGTCTACCTGTACACGGAATGTCATACCGTCGAACTGCTTGCCGACAGCCTTCAGCATCGGGAAGTTAGCACCCTTCTGTTCTTCTGCATCGAGAACGAACGGACGGATTGCAGCGTGAGGACAAACGTATGCACACTTGTTACACTGGATACAGTTTTCAGGATTCCATTCCGGAACGAATGCAGCTACACCACGTTTTTCGTATTTAGCTGTTCCCTGATGCCATGTACCGTCTTCGATACCCTTGAATGCAGATACCGGCAGCAAGTCGCCATCCTGAGCATTGATCGGACGAACAACTTCGTTGATGAATGCAGGATCATTGTTGGCAGCGGCAGCTTCAACTTCCAAGTTAGCCCAAGCCGGATCTACAGTCAACTGCTTGTATTCACCACCACGATCAACGGCAGCGTAGTTCTTGTTGACTACATCTTCACCCTTCTTACCGTAAGACTTCACGATGAACTTCTTCATCTGTTCAACAGCCAAGTCTACAGGAATAACGCCTGTGATACGGAAGAATGCAGACTGAAGGATAGTATTGGTACGGTTACCCAAACCAATTTCCTGTGCAATCTGTGTAGCGTTGATATAGTAAACAGTAATATTATTTTCTGCGAAATATTTCTTAACCTTGTTCGGCAAGTTCTTAGCCAGTTCTTCACCTTCCCAGATAGTATTCAACAGGAAAGTACCGTTCTTGCGCAGACCACGAGTTACATCGTACATGTGCAGGTAAGCCTGAACGTGGCAAGCAACGAAGTTCGGAGTAGTTACCAGATAAGTTGAGTGAATCGGGTGATTACCGAAACGCAAGTGAGAACAAGTGAAACCACCAGATTTCTTAGAGTCGTAAGAGAAGTAAGCCTGGCAATATTTATCAGTGTTGTCACCGATGATTTTTACAGAGTTCTTGTTAGCACCTACAGTACCATCAGCACCCAAGCCATAGAATTTAGCTTCGAATACACCTTCTGCGCCAAGAGCGATTTCTTCTTTCTGAGGCAGAGAAGTGAAAGTAACATCATCCACAATACCGATAGTAAAGTGATCTTTCGGCATCGGGAGTTCCAGGTTTTCGTATACAGACAAAATCTGAGCCGGAGTTGTATCTTTTGAACCCAGACCATAACGTCCACCTACGATCAACGGAGCATTTTCCTGTCCGTAGAATACGTCTTTTACATCCAGATACAAAGGTTCGCCGTTAGCACCCGGTTCTTTTGTACGATCCAGAACAGCAATACGTTTTACTGTCTTAGGTACTTTAGCCAGGAAGTGCTTAGCAGAGAACGGACGATACAAGTGAACAGCAACCAAACCTACTTTCTTGCCCTGAGCAGTCAGGTAGTCGATAGCTTCACGAGTAGCTTCTGTTACAGAACCCATAGCGATGATGATGTTTTCTGCATCTTCAGCACCATAATAATCGAACAAGCCGTAGTTACGTCCTGTAATCTTGCTGATTTCGTTCATATATTCTTCTACGATAGCAGGAACTGCATCATAGAACGGATTACCTGATTCTCTGTGCTGGAAGAAGTGATCCGGGTTTTCAGCCATACCGCGAGCAACCGGTTTGTTAGGGCTAAGTGCGCGTTCACGGAATTCAGCTAAAGCTTTCTGATCGATAAGCGGAGCCAAATCTTCGTTATCCAGCTTTTCAATCTTCTGGATTTCGTGAGAAGTACGGAAACCATCGAAGAAGTTCACAAACGGAACACGAGATTTAATTGTAGACAAGTGAGCTACACCAGCCAAATCCATAACTTCCTGTACTGAACCTTCGCACAACATAGCAAAACCAGTCTGACGGCAAGACATTACATCCTGATGATCACCGAAGATACACAGTGCATGAGAAGCCAATGTACGTGCAGATACATGGAATACACATGGCAAGAACTCACCTGCTATTTTGTACATGTTAGGGATCATCAACAGAAGACCCTGAGATGCAGTATAAGTAGTTGTCAATGCACCAGCCTGAAGAGAACCGTGTACTGCACCGGCAGCACCACCTTCAGATTGCATTTCCTGAACCAAGACAGTTTCACCGAAGATATTTTTACGACCTGCGGCAGCCCATTCATCTACATGTTCAGCCATTGTAGATGACGGAGTGATAGGATAGATAGCAGCTACTTCTGTAAACATATACGAGATATGAGCAGCAGCTTCGTTACCATCACAAGTGATAATTTTTTTTTGTTTAGTCATACAATTACTAATTATTATTAGGTAATAAAATCTGTTTCAACTTCAATAGTCTCATCAATACAGAAAACCAAACAGCCATAAGGGAATCTGGTTTCCATGTCCTAATTCTGATTTATGCATAGCATAATATATATTAGGACTATTCTTGAACTTATATCCTTCGCTGCATATACGGAAGTTAAGACTTTCGTCTACCAGGAACGAAGTACCTTTTTCTCCTTTATTTACTTTATGATCTTTCCAAAGAGAATTGACAAAGAAAGTTTCCAGCACATCCTGTTCTTCCACCTTCACCGGATAAATACTGTACATCAGATTAGTATTGTGCATCATAATCTTTGCCGGCTTTTTCGGGAAGACTTCACCTTTGGGATAGACCATATTTATCAGTCGTGCATCGGCAAGATACTTAATGTAGTTCATCACTGTGGCACGAGAGGTTTGTATGTCGGCGGCCAATTGGCTGACATTGGGCGCAACAGGACCGTCTACTGCCAACAAATATAATAATTTTTTTATTTTCGACAGATATTTCAATTCAATTTGTTTGATAAGAAGGATGTCTACTTCTATCATCATATTCATGGTCTTCAACAGGTTCTCAGAGAAGTTTCTTTTTTCAAGGAAGAACGGATAAAAACCATGATGGATATAATCCTGAAAATAATTAAGCGGATTAGTATGAGGCAATATTGTTTTTGCAATATGCTCGTGATTATTCAGAATTTCCTCCAGACTATAAGAAGAAAAATGATTTCCCGTCTGTAAATTTAGAAACTCCCTGAATGAAAACCCCCGTAGGTTATAGGAACGGACGATTCCATTCAGCTCCGGATTCTCATCTTTCAGACGCATGACAGACGAGCCCGTAAAAACAATCTTTAAATTAGGATAACGCTCATAGCATATACGGAGATCATGACTCCAGTCAGGCAACTTAAACACCTGATCTATCAATAGCACTTTTCCTCCGCGCTTGACAAACTCACCCGCAAAATCTACCAAACTATATTGAGAGAAATAGAAATTATTCATGTTTACGAACAAACATGAACGGTCGAAACCAAACTTTTCTTTCGCATACTGCAACAAAAAAGTCGTCTTGCCAACTCCCCGAGTCCCCTTAATTCCTATCAGACGAGCACTCCAGTCTATTTCATCCATCAGGTCGCGTCGCACAGGGGCATTGGTATGTTCAACCAAATAATTATGTGTTCTGTAAAATACTTCCATGAAATTCCGTTTCTTCGCTGCAAATATAGTAATACTTCCTCAATTTGCAAACTGGAGTTGACAAAATATTATTTTTTTACGCTAACTTTGCGAACGTAAAAAACAGGCATCTATGATAAAAGAAATCTATCTCTTTAATCCTGAAAACGATATGGCTTTGGCCAATTTCACACCTTATTATAAAGCACCAACAGAGATAATCCAAATGTCAAAGGATTTATCGGTACTGCCTGCATGGTATGCCCCTCAGGGAAGCATGATCAAACTAGATTCACTTTCACAAGCAGATTTGCTCAAAGAACAATGTCCCTTTCCGGAACTGATTCCACAAGTAGAATGGAGTGACTCATGGGACAATGTACCTTATCGCCCATGGGGATGGAATCCTTCTCTACTCCATGCTTTACAAATGGCCGGCATTTCTTCCCAATACTTATTATCGAACGAACAGATGGAAAAGTTACGTTTCCTGTCCGGACGGCAACGCTGTGTGGAAGTCCTAGAATCTTTTCCTTCCATGAACCATTTATGCGGACAGGCAACTATATGCAACTCGATCACACAAGTCAAAGAATTGGTTTCTTCTATTGGAGAATGTATATTAAAAGCTCCTTGGTCTGGCAGCGGAAGAGGGCTTGTTCGCATCTCACCAACCAATTGGACTCCGTCTGTCGAAGGTTGGCTGGCGCGCACCTTACGCGTACAAAAAGAAATAATGGTAGAACCTCTATATAATAAGGAGAAAGATTTTGCCATGGAGTTTTATGCAGAAGGAGGAAATATCCATTTTGTAGGCTATTCATTGTTCGAAACCGATTCTCATGGCAATTACAAGACAAATATATTATTATCAGATGCCAAAATAGAAGAGGTTTTATTGCGCTACATCCCCTCCCCTGTCTTACAGGATACCTGTTTGATTCTGGAAAAGAAACTTTCGGAAATATTGGGCAAAGATTACCAGGGATACTTGGGTGTCGACATGATGATTTGCCAAACCCCAGACGGTTACAGCCTTCACCCTTGCGTAGAAATAAATTTACGCATGAACATGGGGATTGTTTCTCATATTATTTTTGAGCGTTACATTCAGCCGCAAGCCCACGGCAAATACATGATAGAGTATTATTCATCAGATGGAGCGGCTTTGGAAATGCACCATCATTTACAGATTACCCATCCTGTACGCCTGCACGACAAGAAATTAGCAAAAGGATACTTTTCTCTTACCCCCGTGCTTCAAGACACACGCTATCACGCTTTTCTCCTCCTGGACTGACTAGCGTTTTTTCTTTTTCCCTCCGAAAAAGCTACGCACCCGACGCAGTATCTTTATACCAGTCATAAGCCCGTCGTATGCAGCGATTCCCATATTCACCTGCTGCATCAAGCTGTCTATCTTGTTCTTACCTTGCTGTGGAGCAAAAAGTTGCTGTGTCAAATCTTGCATGCGCTCCTTAGAAAGCTTCAATTCCTCCCGTTTAGCCAACCTGCGTTCTCTGATGCCTTCTATACTATATAAAACCTGTTGTTCTGTGTTCATCGCCATACTCCTCATTTTAAAGTGTTAAAGTGAATTGGAAGAATTATCCAGGAATAATCTTGCCAAAAAATTCACCATAGGTTGAAAAATAAGCCGCTTGCGCAATCTATAGACAATCAAGGCTATTAATATCAGCCCCCCACCTATGATCGCATATCCGGCAACTAAACTTCCTGTAGCCGATGCCAATACATACACCAGCATAAAAGAAAGATAAAAGGCAGCCATCGTACCTAAAATGATAAGAATAAATATAAGCGTCAGCGTAGAAAGTAAAATCGTAAGCTTTTCAACCAAATCCAGCTTTGTATACTCTCCTTGAAGCTTCAGATAATTTTTGACTTCCCGAAAAAGCTCAGTCAGATTGTCTATACTTTTGTCATTAGCAAACATAGGCATTGTTTTAAATAAAGAAAAGGCAGACTTTGCTTTTTCTGTAAAAGTCTGCCTTTCCATTGTCGATAATCAGTTTATTCTGCATCTTTTACTTCCGATGCGATCTGGTCTACCAAATCATCCATTTCCTCACGGTTCAAACGGATACCCTTTTTACGCAAAAGTTCTGCGATTTTATGACGAGTATCTTCACCTTTTTCAGGTGCAAACAATACACCTGCTGCTGCTCCCAGTGCCATTCCACCCAAGAATGCAGCTACAACGTTTAATGCTTTCATAAGTATGGTCTTTATTGTTATTACATTTACAAATATAGAAAAATCTTTGAAATATTATTTCTTTTAGACGTAAAAACTTTTTCTTATGTCAATAACCGCCCAATATTAACAGATTTTAATATCGTGACTATACTTACCTGCTTTTATATTACTACTTTTGCAGGTAAAATCAAAGTGGATTTGAACATAAACTTAAATAAATTTCAGTCAACATGAAAAAGATCGTTGTATTAGGAATGGGATTATGCGTCGCTTTGGCGTTCTCTTCCTGTAAATCAAGTGAAAGTGCTTACAAAAAGGCGTACGAGAAAGCTAAACAGCAAGAATTGGCTGACGCTTCGGCTGCTAATACTACTACAGAAGCTCCTGCCGAAGTCGTAACCCCAGTAGAAACTGCTCCTGTTTCTTCTGCTCCGGTTCGTGAAGAAAAAGTAGAGCTGGTTTCAGGTAACGGCCTGAAAGCTTATAGTGTCGTATGCGGAAGCTTTGGCGTGAAATCAAATGCCGAAGGTCTGAAATCACAAATGGATAACGAAGGCTATAATGCAAAAGTAGTGTATAATGCACAAAACAACATGTACCGCGTTATCGTAGAATCTTACGATACACACGAAGAAGCTGCACGCGCAAGAGATGCTTTCAAAGCCAAATACCCTAACCGCAAAGATTTTCAGGGTGCATGGTTACTGTATAAGCTCTAATAATATTGCCGATACGTCAGAAATATTATTCTATAAAACAGATTCAAAGCGATAGTGTTTAGACTATCGCTTTTTTTTGTACTTTTGCCCGATAAAAACAATAACATAGAATTTATGAAAATTAGACTTACAGCTGCACTTGCTTTCGTAGCTTTACCATTTATTGCACAGGCACAAGAAAAAGTGGTGCCACTGAAATATGGAAACATGGACCAATGGGTAACACGCAAGATACATGAATCGGGAGTCATTGGAGGTGATACCAAATTATTATATGAATTAGGTCCTACCAAAGTCATTGAAGGAAACGAAGCCTATGTCAATCAAGGTGGTTCTCCATGGGGAAACTCTAATGTCATGGCTAAGGTCATGGGAATTGTCAAAACCAATACCAGCGTATATCCCGAACGTCGTGGCAACGGATATTGTGCCCGCCTGGAAACGCACATTGAAAGTGTAAAAGTACTGGGACTGGTAAACATTACGGTACTTGCTTCAGGATCTATGTTTTTAGGCGACATGAAAGAACCTATCACCGGTACGAAAGATGGAGAAAAAGCACTTAATTCCGGTGTGAAGTTTACATCCCGCCCCAAAGCTATCCGCTACGACTACAAAGTACAGATGTCAGGAGAACCTAATCGTATCCGGCAGACAGGCTTCAGCCGCAAAAGCACCGTACCGGGACAAGATTGCGCCATCATGACCTGCCTGCTTCAGAAACGCACAGAAGACGCTAACGGAAATATCATTGCTAAACGCGTAGGAACAGCCGTCGTACGTTACAGCAAGACAGAAGGATGGAAAGACAAAGCTACTTATGAAATACAATATGGTGACATTACACACACTCCTGACTATGAAGCCGATCTTATGAAATTAGGCGTAGGTGGTTATTATGCACGAAACAGCAAAGGAGAAAGCGTACTGATACAAGAAAATGGATGGGCTGACGCCGATGAAACACCGACGCATCTCATATTACAGTTTACATCCAGCCTGGGAGGAGCCTTTGTCGGTTCTCCGGGAAATAAACTGTGGATCGATAATGTATGCCTGGTATATTAGTACCTTTAATATATAAACAATTCATATTCACGTTTATAACAAAACAAGCGAGCTCTCTATTCTTCTGTGAGAATTAGAGAGCTCGCTTGTTTTTATTCAGAAACGATTCTTTCAAATACTTTCACGTTTTTTCCCTATCGGGAAAGATACACCTAAGAATACATTCGAAGCCGCTGAATTATTGCCAAAATAAACATAGTCAGTACCAAAGAATACCGGTCCCAGTTTAAAGGCAAGACCGAAAGACTTACCTAGAGCCTGAATAGGCGAATAACTAAGTGCCAGATCACACCATTTCTTCGGATGAAGTGTTGCCGATAATGTCAGCTCACTCAAAGTTTTGGGCTCTACGAAATAAGCAGTATACATTGCGCCTAAACTTAGTTTATCGTCCATAAGTTTATATTCGCCTGCAAGTAAAAATGTAGAAGACAGCTTGGTAGAATATGAAGAAACCGCATTCTTGTCTTCTACCATATTAAAACGACTCAAATCCATAAAATCGCCACTCAGATAATTCATGTAATTATCCTTATTAATATCGACTTCCACATTTTCATCGCTGGAAGCTACAGTAGTCATGCCGCTATTCCATCTGATAAATCCTAAATCAAGTATAGCAGCCGAAAGTGTTACATTATCCAGCAATTTATAGCTTGCACCGAGATCAATTCCCATACCAATACCTGATATGCCGAAACCGCCCATATCAAAATTGTAACGACTTGCTTGACGGATAGTATTTCCATTTCCATCGTCTACATCAGCAAAACTCAATCCACCACCTTTCATGGTTGTCTTTACATCTGCATCAGTTTTAGAATAAACCCTGGACTGATAGATATCATCCGCAACATCAGCCCTCAATGTAAAATCATTAACCTGCATATCAGTATGCGCAATACCGAGCAACAAATTGAAACGGCCACCCACAGTCAACTTTTCATTAATCGGACGAGAATATCCTGCTCCTATTTCCGCATAAGCATCCACGTCAAAGTTTACTCCAGAAACAGTTCTCTGGAACACTGTTCCCCTCGTCGCCACACCGGCATTCCGACCTCTCGCATCAATACTACCTATACTTTGTGAATACTTCGCAATATTTCGTAAATATTCAAACATACTTTTAGGTATGGCAGCAGAAACATCCGTACGCAATCGGACATCAACGTTCCAAAATCCTTTTCCTTTATACCAGCCAAAAGAGAAAAGGTCTGTATTTGCCCTCACATTAAAACGGTTATTCTCCTCCAGTCGGTTGTACAAATCGTCATCAGGGAACAAATCTCTTCCAGAGTCAAGCACGTCGATAATATCTTGCAAGCCTAACACATTCGAAGAAGCTCCTATAAACGTATTAAGAATAGGGACATTGACATATCCGCGCACTGGCTGTAGGGCCGGATTCATTTGCAAACGTGCACTAGTTCCTTCTATAAAGTAAGAGGTACGAAGATATTGGGCATGCACTCCCCCTGCAACGCATAATCCTCCTACGAAGAAGACCATTTTTTTGAGTGTATTAATCCACATAGTTTCATCGTTTTGTTGATACAAAATTACATATATCTAGTTAACAAACACAAATAAAGCTCAAAAAAAATATATACAAAAAGAGAATAATTCTACACTTTATTCCAAAGTATACAGAGTATCAGTAAACAATTAAAAATGATACATTGACCAATACGCAATGAATGAATAGAAAATACAGAAAATACATCCGTATGTTTTTAAAGAATCTTCTTATTTTTGCGAAAACTTATAAAAACAAACCTATTTATGAAATATTTAATTGTTTCCGACATTCACGGCTCACTGCCAGCCTTAGAAAAAGTTCTGGACTTCTATAAGAAGCAACACTGCGACATGATGCTGATATTGGGTGATATATTAAATTACGGCCCCCGCAACAGTATTCCAGAGGGTATCAATCCCAAAGAAATAGCTGCCCGCCTCAACGAAATGGCCGACAGCATCATTGCCATACGTGGAAACTGTGATTCTGAAGTAGACCAGATGCTGCTGGAGTTCCCTATTCTGGCGGATTATGCCTTGATTGTAGACAATGGAAAACGATTATTCCTGACACACGGGCATATTTACAACGAAGAAAAGCTCCCCAAAGGGAAACATGACTATTTGTTTTATGGACATACCCATCTTTGGAAGCTGGAGAAAAAAGAGAATAACCTAACCGTATGCAATACGGGATCAGTCACCTTTCCCAAAGGAGGAAATCTCCCTACGTTTGCCGTATACGAAAACGGTAAAGTATCTGTCTACGAGTTAAACGGTACTCTCCTCAAAGAAATCTGAAATTCATAATCAACAGATAAAAGGCTGTACTCATTCTCATAATTCCCGCCAAGACAGACAAAGAAAAAAGAATTATGAAATGAGTTACAGCCTCTCCTATAAAAAATCAACCAACTAAAATTTTAATATATCACTACATTAAATTTCAAATTTCATCAGACGAGGGTTTACTTCCCCCCATCGGTATTGATATGCCAATAAAGCCATTCACTGCCTTCGAATTACTTCCAAAGTACATGTAATCCGTACCTACAAATACAGGACCTAGCTTCAAGGCGACGCCAAATGACTTGCCGCCCGCCTGAACAGGAGAATAACTAACTGCTGCATTAAACCAACTTTTCGGACGTACAGTTGCCGAAAGAGTAAGTTCACTCAGCGTCTTAGGCTCTACGAAGTGTGCACTATACATAGCTCCTACACTTATCATATTATTTAGAAAAGCATATTCTCCGGCAAGCAGAAAGGTTGAAGATAATTTCGTCTTATAAGAAGAAGCAGCCTCCTTATCCTCGACCAGATTAAAACGTTCCAGATTCAGGAAGTCACCACTCAGATATTCCTGATAATTATCTTTATTTATTTCAATTTTTGTGTTCTCATCTATCGACGCAACTGTAGTCGACCCACTTTTCCAGTTTACAAATCCCAAATCAAGAACAGATGCCGAAAGCGTCAAATTATCAAGCAATGCATAACTGGCACCTAAATCAATTCCAAAACCGGTACCGGATATTCCAAATCCCCCGCCGTCAAAATCAAAGCCATCGATTTTTCTGATAACATTTCCATAGCCATCACGAGAATCAGAAAAGCTCAGTCCCCCTCCTTTTATCGAAGTCATGATATGAGCACGTGCTGTCGTACTGCCACCATAAGACCCCGTCCAGTTCTCCGGATATTCTGGATTCTGAGGAATATTCATATCAACTGCAAACTCATCAACATGCATTTCGGCATGAGCTATACCTAATAAAACTTTTACACGCCCACCTACAGTTAACTTATCGGTAACCGGACGAGAATATCCCAAACCTACTTCAGCATAGGCATTCACATCAAAATTCATATTTGAGATATTCCCTTGAAGAACTCCATTTTCAATATTAAAACGGTCTGCATTACGTAAATATTCAAACATATTCTTCGGTACGGAAGCACCTATATCCGTCCGTAGTCCAACATTTACACTCCAAAAGCCTTTCCCTTTATACCAGCCGAACGAAAGAATATCTGTATTCAGATTTACGTTCAATCTGTTATCATTTTCCAGACGATTATACAAGTCATCATTCGAGAACAAATCGGAACCAGAATCGAGTATACTAATAATATCACCCGTACCCAGCACATTAGAAGATGCTCCTATATTGAAAGAGCCCAATATAGGTATATCAAAATACCCAATCGTAGGCTGCAACCCGGGATTCAATTGCAAACGTGAACTTGTCCCTTCCATAAAATAGGATGTGCGTAAATACTGAGCATGCACTGTTTCTATAAAAAATAATCCCCCTGCAATGAACAGTGCCTTTCTAAATAAACTTGTCCACATAGTCGTCTTTTATTGTTTGGTTTCTAATGCAAATTTAAAGAATCCCCAATTTATAAAAGTGAACGGAAACGGCGCCACCGTACTAAATGGAGCAAATCCGGTACTAAGCAATCAAAATACGCTACTAAATGAAAAAAAACAATTGGAACCTGGGCAAGATTTTTGTACAAAACAAAAATCCCGGTATCAAACTAATCAGAATTAACCTGTCAGATTCTCGACAAAGACTGCTACATGGCGAGAGCTTCCAGGAAAAGCCTCGCCACATTCCTTCAAAATTTGTACAAAAGATTTTGGAATTTGTACAAATTCTAAAAAAACGTCGGGACATTTTTATGCAAACTTGCAGACAACAAAATAATAAAGACAAAAGAAACATGCAGCACCGCCATGTTCTGCCGGAATATACATCCCCATGCAATCCGGCAGAAACGAATTTCCATCAATGAAATAAGCAAGTCTGTGACCTTCTAAACTTGCTTAAAGCTGATAAAAGCATTCTATCAATTTCTTTCTGTATTTCTTCGACACTTGAAGTTCTTCTTCCAGTGAATTGAAAGGAGGATACATAATACAGCGGTTGTCCTGTACCATGACCAGATAGTGCATATTGATGATATACGACTGATGTATCTGAGCGAAAGCCTTGTCGTAAGCACAGAGCTGCTCGGCTGTGGTATTTCGTTTCAGCGGAAGAAAAGTTCCGTTGGTTAGTGCCACTTCCCAAATTTTACGTGCCGACTGATAACGGAAATAACCGATCTCCGAAGTATGCAAGAAACGCAAATCACCAATCGGAGTAGTCACGACAAAAGGCTTTCCCGTATCGGGTAATACCGGTGGAACGTAATTCTGTACATTATATTCACGCTTACACAAACGGGACAGTACTGTCTGGAGTTCTTTCGAGTCGACAGGCTTCAAAAGGAAATCGAAGGCTTTTGCCCGAAGGGCATCAATTACATATTTATCGTGAGCCGTATAGAACACAACATTCATATTCCACGAAATATATCCTTCCAGCTTCGCTACCACGTCCATTCCTCGCATATCAGGCAGCTCTACATCCAGAGAAACAAGGTCCGGGCGTAATCTTTCTATCAACTTTATTCCTAAAGCACCATTCCGTGCTTTCCCCTCTATCGAAATATAAGTATAACGTTGCAGCTCCAAACACAGATTATCTATCGCACTCTCTTCGTCATCAATAATAATCGTTCTGTAAATCTTCTCCATAAACTAATATCCTTTATTCTTCTTAACAGATATGAATAATCTACCGGAATGATAAATTTCACTTCACAACCTGTTTCTTCTCTATCTTCTATCTTAACATTATCAATTGTCATCATAATCGGGTCGCGGTTATAGGAGTTAAACAACTGAATGGTCTGTGCAAGTACTTTCATCCCTGTACCTGTACCATAACTGCTGCCTGTCGCTATCCGGAACCCTCCGCCGTTATCGCGTACCACGGCCTCAATATACCTGTCACAGTCCTTCACCTCTACCCAAAGCATACGCCTGCCCTCTTTTTCTACCAATGCATGCTTGACTGCATTTTCTACGGGTATCTGCAACAGCATAACCGGTATCTTTACTTCCTGAGGATTTAACGTCGGAGCAATATCGATATGCATTTCGAAACCAGGCTGCAAGACACGCTCTTCAAGCCCTATATAAGTCTTGACAAAATCCAGCTCATCGGCCAGAGTTACCGTCATACTTTCCGTCAGCTCAAGATTACGTCGTATCAGCTTGATAAGTTCATGTAAATGTACATTGCTTTCCTTATCCTTCAGAGAGCTGATTTCCCTGCCCAATATGTTAAATATGAAATGTGGGGAAATGCGGTTACGAATATTTTTAAGCCGCAACGAAGTAATTGCTGTACGCATCTTCATCTCTTCCATATCCCGTTTTCTATGACGGTATACCAGCCATGTTCCAGCAGCGACAATAAGCAGCAACACAACCAGTCCGCCTATATACAGCCACTGGTGCAGCAGGAGGACCTTATTCTCTGCTTGTTGAATAAGAATCTCTTTATTCATCAACGTGCTGTCACGACGGTACCTCAGGGCAGATTCCTGTGCCCGCATTTTGATACGCTCGCTCCGGATGGAATCATCAATCCGACTGTTCTCGCGCAAATAATAATATGCCTGACGAAAATCCTGACTTTCTTCGAAATAATGCTGCAAGTAGCGATTGCGTATATGCACCATATTCGGTTCAACAAAGGCGGGAACTACGGCCTCTTTCAAGCGCTTTTGCGCCAAAGGCAGATTGCCTTCCTTCAGAGCCAGTTCAATAAGTTGTGTATCGATATAATAAAGTGCACTGTTATTATCTATTCTTTGGAAAAACTTATAGCATCTCGACAGGTAGTAAGAGGCAGAATCGGTCTGATTCATCAAGAGAAAAACTTCGCCCAGATTAATCATTGTCAAATTACGCTCGTACTCCATTTCGGAATGCGCAGAAGCGCAAGCAAGAGAACGGCGGAAATATTCCAGCGCCGTTTTATAATCCTGACGGAAATAATAGGAATTACCACGGTTATTGAGATAAATAATTTTCTCAAAAGGCTTCATGCTTTCATAGTACTTACCGGCACGGTCGAAATAAAGGTCACACTGGGCAAAGTCGCGCAACTCCATATAAACCTGACCCAATCCATAATAGGCCGGGAAACACTGCTTTTCGGGCAGCCCCAAGGTATCGGCAAGTGCCAGCGATGAATGGTACCATAAAGCTCCTTTGTCGTAATGTCCTTCACGGATGTATGCATCCGCCAGATTCAGCATGACATTGAACTGCCTCAGCTTCTCACTGGTTCCAGCATACAAGCGGTATGCCTGAAGAAATTTTACACGTGCAGAATCGAATTTCGTCTGGCGTGCCAGCTGATTCCCCTCCATATTATAGACCGATGCACGTAAAGCCAGTTCACTTTCGCTTTGTCCGGCGGAAGAGCAAAACCGGGCAGCAAGTTTCAACATTCTGTCAGCATCTTCCGGTTTTGACATCAGCATATAAGCCTTTGCCTTGAAAACTATACCTCCATAATATAAAATGCTATCCTTCAAATGGGGAAGCAGACTATCCATTCCCGATAAAGCCTTTGCCGGATCGGCTTCCAGCAACGAATCCAGTCGTTCCTTAATCTGCACCTCCGTATCGATAGACAATGTACTTTTCCTTCTCTCAGGATGACAACACGTACACGCGACTAAAATGCAACTATATATTATAATAAGGTATAACTTACGCGCCATATTCTCTCTTAACGTTTTAATAGCTTGACAAATGTATGTAAAAATAACCTACACACAAAAATAAGTCTAAAAATTATACTTATCAACTTATAAAATTACTATTTTTGAATGGCGTATTCTAACGGGATGACTACAGTTACCGGTCAGAATCGCAACATTAATAAATTGTCAATAAAAACACAAGCGTATGAAAGAACTATCGAATGATAAAATCACTATTCAAATTGCCGACCATGGTGCGGAACTCATAAGCATCTGCGCAAACGAAACCGAATATTTATGGCAGGCAGACCCTCAGTTCTGGGGACGACATTCTCCGGTTTTGTTCCCTATCGTAGGAAGGGTATGGAACAACACTTATCGCCACGAAGGAAAAACCTACTCACTGGGACAGCACGGTTTTGCGCGCGACATGGATTTCCAGCTGACGTATGAGGAAGAAAATGCAGCTATCTATACGCTGGAAAGCAATGAAGAGACACTGAAGCTCTACCCCTTCCCCTTTGTCCTCGAAATTGGCTATCGTCTGAAAGGCAACCGCATTGAAGTTATGTGGAGCGTACAGAATACAGGCAGCGAAGTCATGCATTTCCAGATAGGTGCTCATCCTGCATTTTATTATCGCGACCTGACCCCTGAAACCAGTGAAAGAGGATTCCTTGATTTCGGAAAAAAGACTAAAACACTGGAATATATTTCACCGGCAGAAAAGGGATGCGTTTCGTCCGAACGTCACACCCTGACTTTACACGACGGATTGATGGAATTAAGAAGCGATACGTTTGCATGCGACACGTACATGTTCGACAATAGTCAGCTGAAAAAGATTACACTGCTCGACAAGAAACAACAGCCCTATATCAGCCTGGAATTCAACAGTCCGCTGGTGGCTATATGGTCGCCTAGCGTCGCACATCCCAATGTTCCTTTCGTTTGTATCGAACCGTGGTACGGACGTTGCGACAGTGTAGGCTATGAAGGAGAATTCAAAGACCGGGAATGGATGCAGCACCTTGCTCCGGGCAAGAGCTTTGAAGCGGGTTACTCTATCATTCTGGAGGATGTAAAATAAGATGCTGAACTGAACGTCATGACCATATTTCTATATGACCAGACATTCGAGGGATTACTTACGGCTGTATTCGATGCATACAGCCGTAAGTCGTTTCCCGACTCTATTTTTAAGACAGGAGAACCTCTCCCGCTTTTTTACGACGAAGTTTATACGGTAGTGACCGATTATGAAAAGGCGGAACGAGTATGGAAATTGCTTGTCCGGAAACTTTCAAAAAGAGCCTTGACCACACTGACTTACAGCTGGCTGTCTGAAGCTCCAGACATAGCCATGCTGCTGTTTCGTTACATCCGGAAAATAACGGATGCTCCGCGATCCATAGAAACAAATTTTGCAGACCCGGATATACTTGCTGTCACGAAACTGGGGAAAAAAGTAGCCGATGAGCGTTATCGTATCCTTCAGTTTATGCGGTTCCAGAAGACAAGCGAAGGCATTTACTACGGAGCCATGGAACCTTTGTACGATGTATTTCCACTTACAATCAATCATTTTCGCGACCGGTTTGCCGATCAAAAGTGGCTTATCTACGATGTTAAAAGGAAATATGGTTATTACTATGACGGACAAAATGTTGACGAGATAACCTTTTCCAATCCTTTACAGACTCATTTATTGACAGGCAAACTAGACGACAGCCTGCTGGATAAAGACGAAAAACTCTTCCAGACACTCTGGAAGAGCTATTTTAAATCTATTTGTATCAAAGAAAGACTAAATCCCGTAAAGCATAAGAAGGATATGCCTGTACGGTACTGGAAGTATCTGACCGAAAAAAACTGATCAGACATTCAGAAACAAATCTTCAGGATAGCCTATATCGACCAGGAACAAAGCATTTCCCGGCACGGATGTTCCGGCACTGCAACGGTTTTTGTCTTCTATCACCTTCCGAAAGCCTTCTACTGTAAGCTTTCCTCTTCCTACCTCTACCAGTGTACCTACTATCGCACGGACCATATTCCGCAGAAAACGGTCGGCCTGAATGGTAAAGACCCATTCGTATGGTCCAGCCTGATCCCAGTGAGCCTGCATGATGCGGCAGTTGTTCGTCTTGACATCTGTATGCAATTTGCTGAAACTCGTAAAATCAGTATAGTCGAATAATACCTGTGCCGCTTCATTCATTTTCTCAAAATCCAGCGGCTGAAACACTCTCCATGCATAATGTCGGATAAAAGGGTCCTTACAGGTAGTAATATAGTATTTATAAGTACGGTAAGTTGCATCGAAGCGAGCATGTGCATCCTGTACGACTCGCCGAACCTGATAAACAGCAATATCCGGTGGAAGCAGACGATTCAGTTTATCGGTCACGACATCGCAATCCAGCATCCATTCAATATCGAAATGAGCAACCATCAGACGAGCGTGTACACCTGCATCGGTTCTCCCCGCTCCTGTCACCTCGATGGCATCGTCACGCAGGAAAGTGATCAATGCACGAGTCAACGTTTCCTGCACACTGGTCCCGTTAGGCTGAACCTGCCAGCCATGATAATTTGTTCCGTCGTAAGCTAAATAAATGAAATATCTGAACATAATTTTTATCGTGTCGTTATGTGGAAACATCCTTGTTTTAATTCATACTTTACATAGCAACGTTCCGCCTCACGCAAGTCGCGCAATACTTCCGAAAGTACCAGTTTCAATGTATCTGCACTTACATCCTGCATCGGACGTCCGTCGGGATCTTCTACCTTCGTAAAACGCTTCCAGCTCACATCAAAAGTCGTTCCATAAAAATGGCAGGAATTCAGCGAAGCATTTCCATTCGTCCGGCGGAGTTTTTTTACGTCATCCTTTGTACGCAATACGGATGTCACGATTACCTTATTAGGATTCAATCCTTTCTTTTCCAGCGAATCCAGGAAATTTACCCCAATGGTATCCAGCAAAGCAGCTGCACGAGGAACGAGAAAAGGAATGGAATGAGTCAGAGAATCTACGTCATAATGTTCACCCGAAACGATTTCCTTTAAATCGCCATCGAGATTTACTGCTGCCTCACGCGACGAAATAGGACGTATGCCGATACGCCGTGCAGCCGACAACTGAACATCATTCAAGTCGCCAAAACTTCTTTTATAACTCACTACCCCACGAATATTGTGAGGATTATTCAGCTTTATCGATTTATCTTCATGACTACAACTGCTCAGTAAAGCAGCAGCTCCGATAGTCATCATACATGCTATTCCGATTAGTCTTTTCATATTTCCTGTCAAATCTTCTCCCTACTATAATTTATAGAGTTGCAAAGATAAAAAATATTGGCGAAAACACAGAAAAAGGACCCTTCCTTTTCAAAATTCAAGCAAACCGACCAGTAAATTACCATCCGGAAAGCAAAAATTAATTTATCACATATCGTGTACAGATAAAAAGGAATGATTAAATTTGCAGAAGAATAAGACTAACGAGCATATCAAAACAAACTGAATGATCGAAAAACATATTGTACTAGAGGATATTGATCCGGTTATTTTCTACGGCGTAAACAACGCCAACATGCAAATGATCAAGGCCTTGTTCCCTAAACTTCGCATCGTGGCACGAGGAGATGTCATCAAAGTAATGGGGGACGAAGAAGAAATGTGTGCTTTCGAAGAAGCAATCCTCGCTTTGGAACAGCACTGCGCACGCTATAACTCACTGAACGAAGAAGCCATCCTGGATATTATAAAAGGTAACAAACCGCCTATCGAAAAGACAGGCGACGTAATAGTATACAGCGTTACCGGAAAACCCATTACGCCCCGAAGCACCAATCAGCTGAAACTGGTGAAGGAATTCGACAAGAATGACATGGTTTTTGCCATAGGACCTGCCGGATCCGGCAAGACATATACGGCCATTGCGCTGGCTGTCCGTGCATTGAAAAACAAAGAAATAAAGAAAATCATATTAAGCCGTCCGGCCGTAGAGGCAGGAGAAAAATTAGGTTTCCTGCCCGGCGACATGAAAGACAAGATTGACCCTTATCTGCAACCATTGTATGATGCGCTTCAGGATATGATTCCAGCTGCCAAACTGAAGGAATACATGGAACTGAATATCATACAAATTGCCCCACTGGCCTTCATGCGCGGACGTACGCTAAACGATGCGATTGTCATTCTAGACGAAGCTCAGAACACCACTACCCAGCAGATTAAAATGTTTCTGACACGTATGGGTATGAACACCAAGATGATTGTTACGGGAGATATGACACAAATAGACCTACCCTCCTCGCAGACATCGGGACTGGTGCAAGCACTCCGCATTCTAAAAGGAGTAAAAGGAATCAGTTTCGTAGAGCTGAACAAGAAAGATATTGTCCGTCATAAACTGGTAACCCGCATTGTTGAGGCTTACGAAAAATTCGAAGAGAACTCCAAGGCCAGCAAAAGTGCCCAGAAACTTGCTCTAAAGAAAACAGAAGACAAAACAACAATCTGCTAATATAACTGAAACACATCATTCATTACTAAACACATAAAGAAAATGAGTAAAGCTTTAACTAAAACAGACTATCACTTTCCGGGACAGAAAAGTGTATATCACGGAAAAGTGCGCGATGTTTATAACATCAACGATGAAAAATTAGTAATGGTTGCTACCGACCGTATTTCTGCATTCGATGTTGTATTACCCGAAGGTATCCCCTACAAAGGACAAATGCTGAACCAGATTGCAGCAAAATTCCTCGACGCTACTACAGATATCTGCCCTAACTGGAAACTGGCTACTCCCGACCCGATGGTTACCGTAGGAGTTATGTGTAAAGGTTTTCCTGTAGAAATGATCGTACGCGGTTACTTGTGCGGAAGTGCATGGCGTGCATACAACAGCGGTGTCCGCGAAATTTGCGGTGTACGTCTGCCCGAAGGCATGCGTGAAAACGAGAAATTCCCTCATCCTATCATTACTCCGACTACCAAAGCCGAAATGGGTATGCACGATGAAGACATCTCTAAAGAAGAAATTCTGGCAAGAGGTCTGGCTACTCCCGAAGAATATGAAACACTGGAACGCTACACTCTGGCATTGTTCGAACGCGGAACACAGATAGCAGCAGAACGTGGTCTGATTCTTGTCGACACAAAATATGAATTCGGTAAGTACAATGGTGAAATTTACCTGATGGATGAAATCCATACTCCCGACTCAAGCCGCTATTTCTACCTAGACGGATACCAGGATCGTTTCGAAAACGGCGAACCTCAGAAGCAGCTGTCTAAGGAATTTGTCCGCGAATGGTTGATGGCGAACGGTTTCCAAGGTAAAGAAGGACAGACTGTTCCTGAAATGACTCCTGCAATCGTTGCTTCTATCAGCGACCGTTATATCGAACTGTACGAGCACATCACAGGTGAAACCTTCGTCAAAGCAGACACAGATCACCTGGCAGAACGTATCGAAAAGAACGTTACTGAATATTTAGGATAAAACTGAATGAGGAATGAAGAATTGAGAGTGAGGACGCTTTTACTCCTCACCATTCTTCATTCTTCGTTTTTTCATACT
>OJKY01000110.1_pt1 | contig 78376 bp, 87 predicted proteins | sample 1596571 | NCBI WGS metagenome assembly OJKY01 (sample SAMEA4350170, study PRJEB24818) | metagenome | biome: human; feature: gut; material: faeces | place: Denmark | collected 2013-09 | reverse complement strand
GGACGAGATCGCCGCGGGCATCCAGATGGCCGTGGCCAAGCGCTGCTTTGTCATGGCCAAGAAGGCCGGCGCCACCGACGCCATCACCCTCACCGGCGGCTGCGCCAAGAACGCCGGTCTGAAGCAGACCATCGAGCGGGTGCTGAAGCTGAAGGTCATCGACCTGAAGACCGATCCCCAGTTGATGGGTGCCCTGGGCGCCGCCGAGTACGCCCGCCAGAAGGGCATGGCCCGCTGACCATGGACCAGCATACCCATTCCCACCAGCACCCGCATGACCACGACCACCCCCATCCGCATACCCACAGCCATACCCAGACCAAGGCCGTTCTGAATCGCCTGTCCCGGGCCCAGGGGCACCTGGAGTCTGTGCGCAAAATGGTGGAGCGGGGCGAGGACTGCACGGAGGTGCTGGTGCAGCTGGCGGCGGTGATCTCCGCCCTGAACAGCACCGGCCGGGTCATCCTCAAGGACCACATCGCCCACTGCATCGTGGACGCTGTGGAGTCCGGCGACAACGAGGCCGTGGAGTCCCTGAACCAGGCCATTGACCGATTTATGCGGTAAAATTTGTGAACATTTTTCCAAAACAATTGACATTTTTCAACATTGTGTCTATAATTTGGTATAGGATAGAGGATCAGAGGAGCCCCTGTCACCTGATGATGCAAGTGAAGTGCCGCCAGATCAAAAAGCAGTTGGAGGAGAAAGGTGCTCTGAACCCCGCCCAGCAGCTGACCTATGACATGGCCACCAAGGGGGCCAGCGCCGTCTGTCCCGAAAATCTCCAGCCGGTCATCGACTGGTCCAATTCTGTGAAGTAAGGAGCGAGCTTATGGAAAAGGTAAAAGACATCCTGCTGACCGGCGGCAAAGCCGCCCTGGACAGCGCCGTGGAGCTGGGCCGCAGCGTGGTGCAGCTGGCCGCCCGCCTGGGCGGTACCGCCGCCTCCTTTGTGGGCAAAAAGACCTGCGCCCTGGCCAAGGAGCATCGCCAGCCCCTGCTGCTGGCTGCCGCCGTGGTATCCGGCGTTCTGGCCGTTGGCTCTGTGGTGCTGTGGCTGGTGTGCCGGAAAAAGTAGCTTTCCTATCGTATTTTATAACAGAGCGGGGGGACGCGGTGCGTCTCCCCGCTGCTGACAGAAAAGAGGAGTCAATTTATGGAAAAAAAGGCATTCAAGGCGGAGTCCCAGCGGCTGCTGGACCTGATGATCCACTCCATTTACACCCACAAGGAGATCTTCCTGCGGGAAATCATCTCCAACGCCTCCGACGCCATCGACAAGCTGTGCTATCTGTCCCTGACGGACGAAAACGTGGGGCTCAAGCGGGAGGATTTTGCCATCACCCTGTCCATTGACAAGGAGAACCGCACCCTTACCGTCAGCGACAACGGCATCGGCATGGACGAAAGTGAGCTGGAGAACAACCTGGGCGTCATCGCCTCCAGCGGCACCTTCCAGTTCCGGCAGGAGCTGGACAAGGAGGCCGAGGCCGACGTCATCGGCCAGTTCGGCGTGGGCTTCTACTCCGCCTTCATGGTGGCGGACCACATCACCGTTATCTCCCGGAAATACGGCCAGGAGCAGGCCTATCGCTGGGATTCCGACGGCCTGGAGGGCTACACCATCGAGCCCTGCACCCGTGACGCCGTGGGCACCGACATCATCATGCACATCAAGCCCGACGGCGAGGAGAAGGACGAATACAGCCAGTATCTCCGGGAGTATCCCCTGTATAAGCTGGTGAAGAAGTATTCCGATTATATCCGCTTCCCCATCAAGATGCTCATGCCCCACCCCCAGGTGAAGGAGGGCAGTCCCGAGGATAAGCCCGAGTATGAGGAGGTCTTTGCGTGGGAGACCCTCAACAGCATGGTGCCCCTGTGGCAGCGGAAGAAGGCCGACGTCACCCGGGAGGAGTATGACAAGTTTTATCAGGAGCGCTTCGGCGATCCCGCCGCCCCTCTCAGCGTCATCACCGTGTCCGCCGAGGGCGCCGTCACCTACAAGGCCCTGCTGTATATCCCCTCCCAGGCCCCCAGCCAGTATTACACCGAGGACTATAAGCCCGGCCTGCAGCTGTACGCCTCCGGCGTGATGATCATGGACAGCTGCGCCGACCTGCTGCCGGACTATTTCAACTTCGTCCGGGGCGTGGTGGAGTCCCCGGACCTGAGCCTGAACATCTCCCGGGAGCTGCTGCAGCATGACCGGCAGCTGAAGATCATCTCCGCCAACCTGGAAAAGAAGATCAAGGCCGAGCTGGAGCGGATGCTGAAGGACGACCGGGAGAACTATGAGAAGTTCTACCGCAGCTTCGGCCGCCAGCTGAAGCTGTGCGCCCTGGACAACTACGGGGCCAAGAAGGAGCAGCTGCAGGACCTGCTGCTGTTCTACTCCTCCACCGAGAAGAAGCCCGTGACCCTGGCGGAGTATGTGTCCCGGATGCAGCCGGACCAGAAGTTCATCTATTTCGCCTCCGGCGACACCGTGGACGCCATCGACCATATGCCCCAGACGGAGCTGCTGAAGGACCACAACATGGAGATCCTGTACTTCACCGACAAGGCCGACGAGTTCCTGCCGGACATGCTGCAGAAGTACCAGGATAAGCCCTTCCGCTCCGCCATTGACGGGGATCTGGAGCTGGGCGATGAGCAGAAGCCCGACGAAACCGACAGCTATCAGGAGGGCTTCGCCTTCCTGAAGGAGGCACTGGGGGACAAGGTGGACCAGGTGAAGGCCTCCACCAAGCTCAGGACCCACCCGGTGTGCCTGTCCAGCGGCCAGGGCATCACCTTCGAGATGGAGAAGTATTTCACCGCCGTGCAGCCAGAGCTGGGCATGAAGGCCAAGCGTATTCTGGAGATCAACGTGGATCATCCCGCCTTCGCCGCCTTCGAGACCGCCCGGATTATCGACCCGGACAAGGCCAAAAAGTACGCGGAGATTCTCTATAACCAGGCCTGCCTTATCGCCGGCCTGCCCATCGAGAACCCCTCCGCCTACACGGACCTGATCTGCTCCCTCTGGAAGTGACCATAAAAATAAGCCCTCCTGCCGGAGGGCTTATTTTTTGCTATGCAAAAGCATAGCAAAAAATAGAATGTGCCATTCCCTCGCCCCTTTGGGGCAACCGGGAATGATGCACAAAACTTCATGCACAGAAGAGTTTGCCTGTTTTCGCGGTGCGCCGCACAGTGCATGAAGTTTTATGCCGAGATGGGAAACAGCAGCTTCAGCACGCCGAAGACCACCAGGGACGCGGCAGCGGCGATCAGAAAGATGAAGCAGGTCCTCCGGTCCCGCTGGGCCAGGGCCTGGTCCTCATGCTCGTTCTGCCACCGCACATAGAACCAGGCCGCGCACAGCAGACAGACAATCGGCGCAAACAGCAGGCCGATCATGGCAACGTATTCCATAGCAGTTCCTCCCTCGCTTTTTCTCCAGTATACCCTATCTGCGTTCCCCCGTCAATTGTGGGTTTTCCCCAGAGGGCCGGGTGGTTGATTTCCCCGGGAAATGGTGTTATCCTATTATAAAAAGAGAGAACTGAGGAACTGCACTTATGATATTCAGCCATCACCACGCCCACGCCCGGCGGGACGTGGACATGACCCAGGGCAGCATCACCCGCCACCTGATCCAGTTCGCCCTGCCGCTGCTGGCCGGAAACGTGTTCCAGCAGCTTTACAACATGGTGGACACCTGGGTGGTGGGCAACTTTGTGTCCAACGAGGCCTTTTCCGCCGTGGGCACCGTGGGGCCCATCATCAACATGCTCATCGGCTTCTTTATGGGCCTGTCCAGCGGCGCGGGGGTGGTCATCAGCCAATACTACGGGGCCCACCGGCCCGAAAAGGTCCGGGACACCGTCCACACGGCCATGGTGCTGACCCTGGTGCTGTGCGCGGTGTTCACGGCCCTGGGCCTGGCCCTGATCCCGGCCATGCTGGACCTGATGAACACCCCGGCGGAGGTGCTGCCGGAGTCCACGGCGTATCTGTCCATCTATTTCTCCGGCATCACGGGCCTGCTGATCTATAACATGGGCTCCGGCATTCTCCGGGCCGTGGGCGACTCCCGGCGGCCCTTCTATTTCCTGGTGGTGTCGGCAGTGCTGAACACCGGGCTGGACCTGCTGTTTGTGATCCGGTTCCACATGGGCGTGGCCGGTGTGGCCTGGGCCACCATCATCGCCCAGGCGGTGTCGGCGGTGCTGGTGCTGGCGGTGCTGATGCGGACGGACAGCTGCGTCCGGGTGGAGCTGCGGCGGCTGCGGGTCCACTGGGATATGCTGAAAAAGATCGTCCGGGTGGGCATCCCGGCGGCTCTGCAGATGGCCGTTACCGCCTTTTCCAACGTGTTCGTCCAGTCCTATATCAACCATTTCGGCGCGGACTGCATGTCCGGCTGGACGGCGTATACCAAGATCGACCAGCTGATGTTCCTGCCCATGCAGTCCCTGGCCCTGTCCGCCACCACCTTTGTGGGGCAGAACCTGGGCGCAGGCGACACCCCCCGGGCCCAGCAGGGCGTCCGCCGGGCGCTGGGGATCTCCCTGGCGGTGACGGCGGTGCTGATGGTCCCGGTGCTGGTGTTCGCTCCCCAGCTGACGGCCTTCTTCAACCGCAAGGCCGAGGTGGTGGCCTACGGCACCCTGCTGCTGCGGTATATCTCCCCCTTCTATCTGCTGTGCTGCATCAACCAGATCTACTCCGGCGCGCTCCGGGGCGCAGGCAACAGCCAGGTGCCCATGGTGATCATGCTGGGCTCCTTTGTGGTGTTCCGCCAGATCTATCTGTACATCATGTCCCACTACATCACCAATACCCTGCTGCCCCTGGCCATGGGCTATCCCGCCGGATGGCTGGTGTGCAGCGCCGCCACGCTGCTGTATTACCGCAGGGCCGCCCTGGGCCGGCAGCGCCTGGTGGAAGATAACTAAAGCCGGAGGAAGCCCGTCTATGCGTCAAATCAACGTATCCCTGGGACAGCGGTCCTATCCCATCCTCATCGGCCCGGGTCTGCTGGGCCGGGCGGCGGAGCGGCTGAACGCCCTGCCGGTAAAGCGCTGGGCCGTGGTGGCCGACGAGACTGCGGCGTCCCTTTATGCCGGGAGCTTAGGGCTGCCGGTGTATGCTTTCCCCGCCGGGGAGGGCAGCAAGTGCCTGGCGGTGTATGAGTCCCTGTGCCGCCGGATGCTGGCTGACGGCTTCACCCGGGCGGACGGCATCGTGGCCCTGGGCGGCGGCGTTGCCGGCGACCTGGCGGGCTTTCTGGCCGGGACCATCCTGCGGGGCGTCCCCCTGGTCCAGATGCCCACCACCCTGCTGGCCCAGGTGGACAGCAGCGTGGGCGGCAAAACCGGCCTGGACCTGCCGGAGGGGAAAAACCTCATCGGCTGCTTTTACCAGCCCTCCCTGGTGCTGGCAGACACCGATTGCCTGGAGACGCTTCCCCGGCGGCAGCTGTCCTCCGGCATGGCGGAGGTCATCAAGTGCGGCGTTATCGGGGACGAGGAGATCCTCCGCCATCTGGAAGCGGCGGCAAAGCCGGATCTTCCCTGGCTGGTGGAGCGCTGCTGCCGGTATAAGGCGGCGGTGGTGGCCCGGGACGAGCGGGACGGCGGCCCCCGCCGCCTGCTGAACTTCGGCCATACCTTCGGCCATGCCTACGAGGCCGCCGGAGGGTACGATAGCTACACCCACGGCGAGGCCGTGGCCGCCGGGATGATGCAGATGCTCCGCTGGCAGGTGTCCCACGGGCTGGGCGGACAGGCGCTGCTGGACAGGCTCACCCCCCTGCTGGAGCGGTGGGAGCTTCCCGTCCGGCTGCCCTGGGATGGGGCGGCGGACTATCTGGCCCGGGACAAGAAGCGGGCCGGAGATCAGGTTACCATCGCCGTGGCAGAGCGGGCCGGGGCGGGCCGCCTGATGGCGGTTCCCCTGGCGTCCCTGCTGGAGGTGGAGTGATGGACCTGCGCCTGTATCCCGCCCCTTTGCGGGGCGCGGTGACGCCGCCGCCCTCCAAAAGTCTGCTGCACCGGCAGCTGATCTGCCTGGCCCAGGCGGGGCAGTTCCCCTGCCCCCCGGACCCCGCCGACGATGTTCTGGCCACGGTCCGGGGCCTGTGGGCCCTGTATCACCAACCGGAGCCGGTCATCGACTGCGGGGCCAGCGGCAGCACCCTGCGGTTTCTTCTGCCCCTGGCCATGGCCCGGGGCCAGGTAGGGACCCGGTTCACCGGCACCCGGCGGCTGCTGGCCCGTCCCCTGCCCGGGGACTGGGGCCTTGCGCCCACGGAAAACGGTCTGCGGGTCACCCGCCCCCTTTCCCCGGGCCGCATCCCGGTGGACGGAAGCCGGACCTCCCAGCTGATCTCCGGCCTGCTGATGGCCCTGCCGGGCCTGGCGGCGGACTCGGAGCTGGTTCTGACCGGCCCCCTGGCCTCCCGGCCGTATGTGGACCTGACCCTGGCGGTGCTGGAGCGGTGCGGCATTATCATCGAGGAAAGCCCCGGCGGCTTTTTCGTCCCCGGCGGGCAAAGGTTCCGTCCGGTTCCCATGGAGCCGGAGCCGGACTGGTCCGCCGCCGCCTTCTGGCTGGCAATCGCCGCCCTGGGCTGTCCCGTGGAGGTCACGGGGCTGCGCCGGGACTCCCTGCAGGGAGACCGGGCCGCCGGGGCGCTGTGCCGGTGTCTGCCGGGCACTGTGGACCTGACGGATATCCCGGACCTGCTGCCGCCGCTGGCGTTGGCGGCGGCGCTGCGGCCGGGAACGGAAACCCGCTTCACCGGAGCCGCCCGGCTGCGGGACAAGGAGAGTGACCGCCTGGCCTCGGTGTCGGCGGCGCTGACGGCCCTGGGGGGCCGCGTCCGGCAGGAGCCGGAGGGCCTCACCGTATGGGGCACGGACCGTCTCACCGGCGGCGAGGCCCACAGCTGCGGCGACCATCGTATTGCCATGCTGTGCGCCTGCGCCGCGCCCTTCTGCACCGGCCCGGTGCTGCTGCGCGACGCCGGGTGCACCGATAAATCCTACCCCGGCTTCTGGGCGGATTACCGCCGCCTGGGGGGACAAACGGAGGAAGTATAAATGCTGGATTACACCATTTTCGGCGAATCCCACGGCCCCGCCGTGGGGGTGCTGGTCACCGGCGCGGCCCCGGGCCTGCCGGTGGACCGGGAGATCATCGCCCGGGAGCTTCAGCGCCGGGCCCCCGGCGGGCCTCTGGCCACCGCCCGGCATGAGCCGGACCGGCTCCATATTCTCAGCGGCGTCTATCAGGGCTTCACCACCGGCGACCCCATCTGCCTGGTTCTGGAAAACCGGGACACCCGGTCCGGGGACTATGAGGCCCTGCGGAATAAGCCCCGGCCCGGCCACGCCGATTACGCCGCCTGGGTGCGCAGCGGGGGACACAACGATCCCCGGGGCGGCGGGCCCTATTCCGGCCGCCTGACAGCCCCTCTGGTGGCGGCGGGGGCCATGGTGAAGGCCTGGCTGAAAGAACAAGATATTGAGCTGAAAGCGCAAGTTATTGATGAAAACGCCCTCCGGCAGCAGGCAGCAGAAGCCAAGGCCGACGGGGACTCCGTAGGCGGGGAGATCGCCTGCACCGTCACGGGGCTTCCGGCGGGGCTGGGCGGTCCCGGCTGGCGGGAGGCGGTGGAGTCGGAGCTGGCCCGGCACCTGTTCGCCATTCCGGCGGTGAAGGCCCTGGGCTTCGGCGACGGCGCGGCCCTGGCCCATATGCGGGGCAGCCGGGCCAACGACCCCCTGCGCACCGACGGTACCCGCGTCCGCACCGTCACCAATCACAACGGCGGCATCAACGGCGGCGTCACCAACGGTATGCCCCTGACCTTTACCGTCACCTTCAAGCCCACCCCCTCCATCGCCCTGCCCCAGGATACGGTGGATCTGTCCCGGATGGAAAACTGCACCGTGGCCGTTACCGGCCGCCACGACCCCTGCATCGCCCTGCGGGCGGCCCCCATTGTGGAGGCGGCGGCGGCCCTGGCCCTGTGGCGGGTGCTGGATCCCCGGGGCGGCGATTTGAAATCCCTGCGGCTGCATCTGGACGACGTGGACCGGCAGCTGGTGGGGCTGCTGGTCCGGCGGCAGGAGCTGTCCCGGGACATCGGGGCCTATAAGGCGGCCCACGGTCTCCCGGTGCGGGACCCGGAGCGGGAGGCCCAGGTGCTGCGCAGCCGGGGCGACCTGGCCCCGGAGCACCGGGCGGAGGTGGAGCGCCTGTATGAGACGCTGATGGCCCTGAGCCGGGAGCAGCAGTCGTGAGGAACCTGATTTTTGTGGGCCTGCCCGGCAGCGGCAAGAGCACCGTGGGGCGGCTGTGCGCCAAGGCCTTGAACCTGCCCTTTGTGGACGCGGACAAGTTCCTGGAGCAGAGGGAGGGCCGTTCCGTCGCCGATATCTTCGCATCAAGCGGCGAGGGGTATTTCCGGGACCTGGAGTCCCGGGTTCTGGCGGAGCTGTGCCGCCGGGAGGGCATCGTCCTGGCCACCGGCGGCGGCGCAGTGCTGCGGCGGGAGAACCGGAGGCTGCTGCGGGACGGGGGCCTGGTCATCTTCCTGGACCGGTCCCCCTGGGCCATCCGCCGCACCCTGCGGCGGCAGGGCCGTCCCCTGCTGACGGATGACGGGGCCATTTTCCGCCTGGCCCGGCAGCGGCGGGACCTGTACCGGGCCACCGCCCACCATTCCGTCAACAAATCCACAGCCCGCCAGGCGGCGGAGGAAGCCGTCCGCCTGTGGAGAGAGGAGCAGACATGAAAATTCTCGTTCTCAACGGCCCCAATCTGAACCTGCTGGGAAAACGGGAGCCGGGCATCTACGGTACCGGCAGCTACGACGACCTGTGCATGGAGCTTGTGGCCTATGCCGCCGCCCGGGACATCCGGGTGGACATCCGCCAGAGCAACCACGAAGGGGCGCTCATTGACGAGATACAGGCCGCCGACGGGGTGTATGACGGCATCGTCATCAACCCCGGGGCCTATACCCACTACAGCTACGCCATCTATGACGCCCTGCTGGCCGTCAGCGTCCCGGCGATAGAGGTCCACCTCAGCAACATCAACCGGCGGGAGTCCTTCCGCCGCATCTCCGTCACCGCTCCGGCCTGCCGGGCCCAGATCGTGGGCCACGGCTTCCTGGGGTATATGGAGGCCATGGACCTGCTGGCAGGAGGTGGTCCTCTGGTATGAGGCTGTGCGTCATCGGCGACCCGGTGGGGCACAGCCTGTCCCCCCTGCTGCACCGGCGGATGCTGGACCGGGCGGGATTGACGGGCAGCTATGAGACCGTCACCGTGACCCCGGACACCCTGCCGGAGTTTCTGGCGGCGGCCCGGGCCGGGGCCTGGGACGGCTGCAACGTCACCATGCCGCTGAAGCAGGCGATCCTTCCCCTGCTGGATGAGCTGGACCCGGCGGCTGCCGTCTGCGGGGCGGTGAACACCGTGTGCTTCCGCCGGGGCCGGTCCGTGGGATACAACACCGACGCCCCGGGCATCCGGGCGGGGCTTCTGGCCCACGGCGCGGACCCCCGGGCGGGACAGGTGCTGATCATCGGCAACGGCGGGGCGGCCCGGGCGGCCCGCTTCGCCCTGGGGGACTGCCGCCTGCTGACGGCGGCCCGGCACGGCGGGGACATCCCCCTGGACCGGTTGCCCCAGGCGGCCCGGGGCAGCCTTGTGGTCATCAACGCCACCCCCCTGGGGATGGAGGGCTTTCCGCCCTTTGCCAGCCTCTCCTTTCTGGACGCGCTGCCCCCGGGCGCGGCGGTGTTCGACCTGGTGTACCACCCCCGGCAGACGGCTCTGCTGGCGGCGGCCCAGGACCGGGGCCTCACGGCCATCGGCGGCATGGAGCTGCTGGTGCAGCAGGCCATCCTGGCCTTTTCCCGCTTTACCGGCACGGCCCTGGACCGGGAGGCCGTCCGCCGGTACCTGCTGGCGATGGTGGGGGAGGAGGATCATGTCGAAAATGCTTGACAATCAGAAACGTATCATGCTACACTAATTGATGTTGATATAAAATTTTGTTTTTGTGAGGTAACAAAGATGAAAATTTTCAAGCACTACAGCAATGATCCATGTGCTAATATTATCAGATTCCTTGGTCTCTCATCCTTTGTCACAATATTAGTGCTTTTATACTCAGGTCATGAGATTAGCTCTGATTTAGGTCTTGGCTTAGCGATTGCTGGCGGAGTACTATTATATGTTGCAAAGCGATTGCATGAATATAACGTTATAAAAAGTCTGAAACATCAACACAAGTGAGGAAAAACAATGGAAATCGATGTAAACAAATTGGTATACCTGCTTTTATTGATTGGCTTTGTATACCTTGTATACAAAATCATTAAAAGGCTAAATCCATCAACAAAGGCTAACAAAATCAGGGAAACAATGCCCTCCAAGAGTGACTTAAGGGATGAAGCAATTACGGAATCGTATCATTTTGCCCAAACTTTAGCATGCGGTTTTCTTGCAAATGCACAAGCAAATGCCCGAATTGGAGTACGAAGCGCTAGCTATTCATCATACTTTTCATACCCGCACCGTAAGTCGTCTATAATCACTAGGACTGTCAAATCAGAGCTTAGAAAAGAGGGTTTTTCTTTTGTCAGCGTGACCAACGATGGTAGTGAGTATACTGTTTCCGCCTCTTGGTAATCAATTGATACTTATTGCTTTTGCTTATTTGAATCATAACCTCCAGCTAAGCCGAAGGTGAGGTTTTGATTTTGCCCTACAGTCCGTAAACGGGCGATTTTCATTCTTCTTTTTCCCGTTTTTTTCAAGACTGTCGTCTGTAGTTCTCTTCACTTGATGCTTGAACCTATATCTTTCACGGGGGTTCCTTCACTGCAGAGCCAGTAGTTTCTGTATTCATAAAAATACACGCCGCAATCCTCTCAGATTGCGGCGTGTTTGCGTGCGTGTAAGCACAGGCCTGCGGGGCCGTGGGGGCCGAGTTATAACCTGCACCGATTCAGCAGGTGGGTTGTCTCCAGCTTGCTTCGTAGCTTCCAACTTCCAGCCGCAGACGGCAGCCGGGAGGCCTGCTGTTCACATACTGATCCGACATCCCCTATAACAAAATGTGAGGATAAAAAAGACCCGTCACACCTCGCAGGGAGCCGTCTTCCGACGACACCCATAGTATAGCAGACCCGGCGGGAAAATAAAAGGGGAAACTTGCGGATTCCCCCTGGAATTTTCCGGAAGCGGCCCCCGCCCTTCGGCATTTTCACGAAAGGGCTTTCGGTTTGCTAAAATCGTTTCCGGCATGGAAAAGGCGCTCCATTGGAGCGCCTTTTGTGTTCCATATGCCGGATGCAGCATCCATAAACCGGAAACCGGTCAGGAATTTTCGTCATCCTCGTCCATCAGCTGCTCCATAAACAGGTCGTACACCCGCTGCAGCTCCTCGTCGCTGTCCAGGGTGGTCAGCAGCTCCTCGCCGTTTTCCGTCACGGACTTCAGGATCACCAGGCCGAAATCCTCGGCGGCTGCCTCGTCGGTCTCGTCGTCCACCGTGGGGAAGAAGGCCATATAGGTCTGGCCGTTGTCCTCCAGGGCGTCCACATATTCCAGCTCGATGTCGTTGCCGTCCTCATCGGTGAGGGTGATGAAATTGGGGCCGAATTCTTCGCTCATTTCCGTTTACCTCCTGTTGCAGTTGCCTGTATCATACCCGATTCCGCCGGAAAAAGCAAGTGATTCTTATTTTTCCCGCAGCATCCGCAGCACCCGCCGGGGTGTGGGGGGATTGCCCTTATACAGGGACATCAGCCGGTATACCCGGCCCGCCAGGGCCGTCAGCACCCCGGCGCACACCACCACCAGCGCCAGGGACACCAGGCCCCCCAGCAGGGAGGTCTGCCCCAGCAGCACCCGGCTGGGCGTCACCAGAATGGCGGTGAAGGGGACATAGTCCAGCCACCGGGCCGAGGAGGTCATGCCGTCCATGCCCCCGGCGAACATGCAGCAGAAGAAGCTGGCCACCAGCACCAGGGAAAACAGCACGTTGGTGCTGGACAGGTCCTCGGCCTTTCCGGCCATGGACCCGCCGATGGCGGACAGACTGCAATACAGCAGGAAGCCCGCCAGCAGCAGTCCCGCCGCCTCCAGCATGGCCGGAACGCTGAACAGACCCGTCAGCCGTCCCACGCCCTTGAGTACCTCCAGCAGCGGCAGGGTCACCCCCGTCTGTCGGACCACGGCTCCGCCGATGGCAAAGCCACCTGCCAGACCCGCCGCCCATACGGCCAGCTGCAGAAGCCCCGCCAGGGCTGTGGCCAGCACCTTGCCCAGCACCATGGCCCCCGGCTCCACGGACACCAGGAACAGGTCCATGAGCTTGGAGGTTTTTTCCAGGATCACGCTGGCCGCCGTGCTCTGGCCGTACAGCAGCACCAGGAAATACAGCAGCATCAGCGACGCAAACGGCAGCAGCATGGACAGCAGGCCCATGGCCTCCCCTTCCCCGGTCTGCCCGCCGGTGACGGTGACCTCCACCGGTGCCGTCAGAAGGGCCCTCTGCTCCGGCGTCAGCTCCGCCCGGTCCAGGGCCTCCTGGGTATAGCCCTCCTCCATCACCGGATTCTGCTCCGGGGCGGCGTTTTTCTGGTGCTGGGCCGCCACAGTCAGAGAGAGGATGGGGATCAGCAGACACGCCAGGGCCACCGCGATGGTGGCCGTGCGCCAGCCCCTCTGCCGCAGCTGCTGGGTCAGGGTGAAGGAAAACACCCGCCCCAGTCCCTTGTATCGTTTCATCGGACCGCACCTCCCTTGGCCATGGACATCAGCTCACGCAGCTTCACCCGGCTGCCCCGGTGCACGATGAGTCCCGCATATACCCGGGACGCCAGAGTCAGCAGACCCCAGATCACCGCCGCCTGGATCGCCCAGGACGCCAGCACCAGCCAGAAGGACACATTGCCCCCGGCAAACTGCACCGGGGCGCAGAAAATACTCACAACGGGGCACAGGGTGGAAAACACCGCCACCGGCCCGGAGGGCACGGCCCCCACCACGAAGGAGGCCAGATATCCCGCCATGGTCAGCAGCATCACAGGCCCCGTGGCCTCGCCTGCCTCCTCCATGCCGGAGCAGCAGGCCCCGGCCACGCCGCCGATCAGGGACATGGTCAGATACCCCAGCCCCAGGGACACCAGCAGCACCAGCAGCACCCCCGTCGCCTGCCACAGGTCCTCCTGCACCCGGGGCACAGCCGCCAGCAGGCCGGACAGCTGCTTCTGCAGCACGCCGGGGCCCATCAGCCCCGCCGTCAGCCCGCAGGACACCCCGAAGCCCGCCAGCATGGCCAGCAGCCACCCGAAGGTGAAGGCCATCACCGCCAGGATCTTCCCCGCCAGCAGGGCCATGGGCTTCACGCTGACCAGCAGCAGCTCCACCAGCCGGGAGTCCTTCTCCTCCACCACGGCCCGGATCACATAGGACGCGCTCATCAGGCACAGGATCATGGCCAGGATGGAATAGCCGTACTGGACCCAGAAGCCCTCCTCATGGGAGTCCTCCTCCCCGGTGGATGCCGTCAGGGCCTCCAGCTGCCGGGACGACAGGCCCGCCGCCCGAAGGCAGGCGTCCCGGATGGCCTGCCGGGCCGTCTCCGCCAGCTGGGACAGCTCCCCGGCGTGGGCGGTTTCGCTGCCGTTCACCGCCACCTGATAGCCGGTCTCATCGCCGGTGATCGTCACCACAGCGTCCGGCTCACCGGCGCCGGCGGAAAAGTCCGTGTCCGCCCAATAGGCGTTGCCGGAGAAGTCCAGGACCAGGTCCGTGCGGTTGTCCACCCGCACCGACGCCAGACTCGCGGTGTCCGATGTCTCCGGCGTCTCGCCGCCCAGGAGGGCCGTCAGCGGCATACTCACCGCCGCCAGCAGCACCATGATGATCATCGTCACCCGGTTCGCCCTGCTTTTCAGCAGCTGCGACAGGGTAAAGCGGTACACCTGACCCGTGCCGGACAGGTCACGCATCGGACTCACCCCCCACGGTTTCCACGAAAATCTCATGGAGGGACGGCTCCCGCAGGTTGAACAGCACCACCGTGACCCCGGCCCGGGTCAGCCGGGCCAGCAGGTCGTTGGCCTGCTCCTGGCCGGTGACCTTCAGCTGATACTCAAACTCCTTCCGGGTCACGATCTGCGCCCCGCTTTCGGCGATGTACGGCCCGGCGTCCTCCTCGGTTTTCAGCTGTAAATGCACCCGGCCATAGCTGCGCTTGATGTCGTTGAGATGGCCCTGCAGAACCGTTCTGGACCGGTCTAAAATGGTCAGGTCCGTGCAGAACTCCTCCACCGTGGCCATCTGGTGGCTGGACATGATCAGGTATTTCCCGGCGGCGATCTCCTCCCGGATGATCCCCTTGAACAGGTCCGTGTTGATGGGGTCCAGACCGGACAGGGGCTCGTCCAGAATCAGCAGCTCCGGGTCCGACAGCAGGGCCGCCATCAGCTGGATTTTCTGCTGGTTGCCCTTGGACAGCTGGTCCGGCCGCTTGGGCTTTTCCCGCTGGGCGGAGCCGCCCAGAAGCCCCCGCCGTCCCGTCTGCGCCGGGGCGCTGGGATAGAGATACTCCTCCACCTCCAGCCGCTGTGCCCAGTACCGGATGCGCCGCCTGGCCTCCGCCCGGGGTACGTCCCGCAGGGCCGCGAAGTACAGCAGCTGATCCATCAGCGCATACTTGGGGTACAGCCCCCGCTCCTCCGCCAGATATCCCACGTTGCAGCGGCTGATATCCAGCGGTTCCCCGTTCCACAGCACCTCTCCCCCGTCCCGGGACAGCATATTCAGCATCATGCGGATGCTGGTGGTTTTTCCCGCGCCGTTGGTGCCCAGCAGGGCATACACCCCCGGCCCGGGCATCCCGAAGGACAGCCGGTCCACCACCGTCCTGTCCCCGTATCGCTTGGTCAGGTCCTTTACCGTCAGGCTCATGTTTCTTCCTCCTCCCAGAATAACTGGTCCAATGTCTTATCCAGCGCCCGGCAGATGGCGATGCACAGGTGGATGGTGGGGTTATAGTCCCCCTTTTCGATGGCGTTGATGGTCTGCCGGGACACGGACACCATGTCCGCCAGCTGCTGCTGGCTCAGGTCCTTGGCGGCCCGGGCCGATTTCAGGCGCAGATTCTTCATGCCTCCGCGTCCTCCTGCTCCTCCCGCTTCTGGCGGCGCAGACGGACCAGCATGCACACGAACATCACCCCAAACAGCACCCCGCAGGCCGGGGACAGCGCGTTCCAGGTCAGCAGTCCGTCCTCCACCAGGTCCCCGCTGCGCAGCTGCAGGAGGAAGTTGGGAATCTGGCACAGCACCACCGCGCCGAACAGCCACAGATAGGTCCGGGGATTCTGGGCCACGGCGAAATACGCGTCCTTCCGGACGCAGGCCACGATGAACACCCCGATGGACAGAAAGATCAGCATCCACGCCGACACCCCAGGCTTGGCCCAGGGGCCCCAGAGGGCCTCCACCCCGGTGTTGACGGCCAGGCTGAGCATCAGCGTCAGAAACGCCCAGCGATAGGCCACCCCCCGGGCGGCCATCTGCCGCTCGTCATATTCCGGCTTGGGCCGGCCCTGCTTCTTCCGCACCGCCGTCAGTATCGCCGTGACCACCGCCACGGCCATGATCCCCGCCAGAATGCCCGCCAGATAAGGTTCCGTATCCATCGCTCCTTTCATACTGATTCTTGATTAAAAAATTGAATCAAGAATCCCGTGCGCTGCGCGCACGCACAGCGTGGGAAAACACGCTGTGCCGTCTCATACAAAACCTGACGCACCTCCGGTGCTATAAAAAGCTTTTCAAGCTTTTTAACAGGTTTTAGTATCATACTGTTGCCCCAGCATATCACCCGCCCGACAGTTTGTCAAGTATATTTTACAAAAGTTTTATTTTAGCTGTCACCCAAGCAGGCCGCCCTTTTCTCCTCGACAAAGGCGGCCCGGCCGGGTATAATGGTTCTATCCCACCAAGGAGGACCACGGATATGAAGAAAAAGCGCCTGTTTCTGATCCCCCTGTGCCTGTTGCTGCTGGCTGCGGCCTGGTTCCTGCTGCGAAGCCGCATTCCCCAGCGGTGGTACACCGCCGATGAACTGGGCATCCCCCAGCTGCAAAGCCCCCTGGACGCCGACGGCGACGGCGTGGACGACTGGACGGACATGGTCCTGGGCGCCCGGGCCTATATCGGCACCCACCCCCACTATAAGAGCAAATACTACGCCGGCGGCTATCCCGACGACGGCCTGGGGGTGTGCACCGACGTGATCTGGCAGGCCTTCCGGGCGGCGGGCTATTCCCTGAAGGACCTGGTGGACCGGGACATCGCCGACCATCCCGCCTGCTATCCCAACATCGAGACCCCTGACGGCAACATCGACTTCCGCCGGGTCAGCAATCTGGATACCTTCTTCCGCCGCCACGCCCAGGTGCTGACCTGTGAGCTGGACGATCCCGCCCAGTGGCAGCCCGGGGACATTGTGATCTTCGGCGACCGGGACCACATCGGCATCTGCTCCGACCACCGGAACCGGCAGGGGATCCCCTTCCTCATCCACCACGGAAACCCCATCGACGAGGCCGTGGAGCGCAATGACATGGGCAAATACGCCATTACCGGCCATTTCCGCTGGATGGGATAAGGTTTTTTATAAAAAACGCCGTCTTTCCGTCACAAACCGCAAAATTTATCTTGCAATTCCCGGCGCACTGTGGTATTATATTTCAGCATTCCGCACAGGGGCGGACTTTCGGTCGGTGCCGCAAGGTTGGCCGGGGGGAGGAAGCTCCTGGAGGCAACAAACTAAAAATCAAAGGAGAAATGAAACCATGGCTAACCAGAACGTCGTATCCATGAAGGCCCTGCTGGAGGCCGGTGTCCACTTCGGTCACCAGACCCGCCGCTGGAACCCCAAGATGGCCCCCTACATTTACACCGAGCGCAACGGCATCTATATCATCGATCTGCAGAAGACCGTGAAGAAGCTGGAGGAGGCCTATAACTTCGTGCGTCAGCTGTCCGAGAGCGGCCAGTCCCTGCTGTTCGTGGGCACCAAGAAGCAGGCTCAGGAGGCCATCAAGGAAGAGGCTCTGCGCTGCAATATGTACTATGTCAACGCCCGCTGGCTGGGCGGCATGATGACCAACTTCAAGACCATGCGCACCCGTATCGACCGCCTGAACCAGCTCAAGACCATGCAGGCCGACGGCACCTTCGATATGCTGCCCAAGAAGGAAGTCATCAAGCACCTGGGCGAGATCGAGAAGCTGGAGAAGTACCTGGGCGGCGTGAAGGAAATGAAGAAACTGCCCGGCGCCCTGTTCATCGTGGACACCCGCAAGGAGCGCAACGCCATCGCCGAGGCCCATCGTCTGGGCATCCCCGTTGTGGCCATCGCCGATACCAACTGCGATCCCGACGAGATCGACTATCCCATCCCCGGCAACGATGACGCCATCCGCGCCATCCGCCTGATCTCCTCCATTATGGCCAACGCCATGATCGAAGGCCGCCAGGGCGAGCAGACCGAGGAAGCCGCCCAGGAAACCGCTGAGTAAGCGTATATTTTCAGGCTGTATCACCGCGTAACCACGGGGCAGGGTGTATGCCCTGCCCCTTTTACTGTATTATTATGAAATTGGAGGAACTAAGAATGTCTTTTACTGCTGCTGATGTGAAGACCCTGCGCGAGATGACCAGCGTGGGCATGATGGACTGCAAGAAGGCCCTGACCGAGTGCGACGGCGACATGGACAAGGCCGTTGAGTATCTGCGGGAGAAGGGCCTGGCCAAGGCCGCCAAGAAGGCCGGCCGCATCGCCGCCGAGGGTATGTCCTATGCCCTGGTGGAGAACGGCGTGGGCGCCCTGGTGGAAGTCAACTGCGAGACCGACTTCTGCGCCAAGAGCGACCTGTTTGTCGCCTTCGTCAAGGATATCGCCAAGGCCGTTCTGGATAACGACCCCGCCGATGTGGACGCCCTGATGAACTGCAAGTATCCCGGCACCGAGCTGACCGTGTCCGAGACCATGCCCGAGAAGGTCATGTCCATCGGCGAGAACCTGCAGATCCGCCGCTTCGTCCGCTTCGCCGAGAACACCAGCGTGGGCTATGTCCATGCCGGCGGCAAGATCGGCGTTCTGGTGAACCTGGCCGTGGAGGGCGTGGACGCCTCCGAGATCGGCAAGAACGTCGCCATGCAGATCGCCGCTCTGAATCCCCGCTTCTGGGATAAGTCCCAGGTCACCGAGGACGTCCTGGCCGAGGAGAAGAAGATCGCCCTGGCTCTGATGGACAGCGATCCCAAGATGGCCTCCAAGCCCGCCCAGGTCAAGGAGAAGATCGTCATGGGCAAGATGAACAAGTTCTACGAGGAAAATTGCCTGCTGCAGATGGAGTTTGTCCGCAGCGACCTGTTCCAGGGCACCGTGGAGCACTACATCGCCGACGCCGCCAAGAAGCTGGGCGGTTCCGTGAAGTTCGTCACCGCCGTTCGCTTCCAGACCGGCGAGGGCATTGAGAAGAAGCAGGAGGACTTCGCCTCCGAGGTCGCCGCTCAGATGAACATGGGCAAGTAAGCCCCCTCCCCTACCGTATAGAAAATCCCGCGCCGATACCGGCGCGGGATTTTTTCAGCTCTTTATCACTTTTTCAGCCGCTTGTCGCACTTCACGGCCAGCTTGGTGCCCACCGTCTGGAACAGCTGCACCAGCAGAATCAGCAGGATCACCGCCGCGAACATCACCAGGTATTTATACCGGTAATAGCCGTAGTCGATGGCGACCTTGCCCAGGCCGCCGCCGCCGATGATGCCGCTCATGGCGGAGTAACCCAGAATGGTGGTCAGGGAGATGGTGACGTTCTGGATCAGGGACGGCACGCTTTCGGGGATCATCACCTTGCAGATGATCTGCATGGGCGTTGCGCCCATGCTCTGGGCCGCCTCGATGATGTTGGGGTCCACCTCCCGCAGGCTGCTCTCCACCAGTCTTGCCACAAAGGGGAAGGCCGCCACCACCAGGGGAACGATGGTGGCCGTGGTGCCCACGGCGGTGCCGATGATCAGCCGGGACAGGGGGAACACCATAATCATCAGGATCAGAAACGGGATGGAACGCAGCAGATTGATGATGACGTTCAATGCCGACAGCACCGGCTTCGGCAGGGGCAGGACGCCGTCCTTCTCCCCGGCCACCAGCAGCACCCCCAGAGGCAGGCCCAGCAGGATGGCCAGGGCGGTGGACAGCACCGTCACATAGAAGGTCTCCCACAGTGCCATGGGAAACTGGGTCAGAAAGGCGGTTTTCAGCTCCGCCAGGGACTCCGCCGTAAACAGATCACTGTACATCCACGCTTACCTCCTCTGCCTGCAAATTGGGGATGGTCCGGAAAAACTGCCAGGCCCGGTCAAACTGGCTGTTGGGGATGCCCAGCAGCATACTGCCGTAAACCTCCTCCGACAGCTTCTGGGTGCTGGCGGAGATGACATTGGCATAGATGCTCTCCTCCGCCGCCAGCCGGGCCACCATGGGGATGGCCGTGGTCTGTGCGCTGCGGAAAATCAGCCGGATGCGCCGCTCCTGGCTGGGGTCGGACACTGCCGCGTCGGCCCCGCCGGGGAACACCAGGTGCCGGGCCGCCTGGGACTTGGGGGCGGAGAACACCGCCGATACCAGGCCGTCCTCCACCACCTCGCCGTCGTCCAGGATGGCCACGTGGGTGCAGATCTCCTTCACCACGCTCATCTGGTGGGTGATGACCACCACGGTGATGCCCAGCTTGCGGTTGATGTCCTGGATCAGCTCCAGGATCTGCCGGGTGGTTTTGGGGTCCAGGGCGCTGGTGGCCTCGTCGCACAGCAGCACCTTGGGATTGGTGGCCAGGGCCCGGGCGATGGCAATGCGCTGCTGCTGACCGCCGGAAAGCTGCGCGGGATAGACCTGGGCCTTATCCGGCAGCCCCACCAGCTCCAGCAGCTCCCAGGCCTTGGCCTGGGCCTCCTTCCGGCTCACCCCGGCCAGCTCCATGGGGAAGCAGATGTTCTGCAAACAGGTGCGCTGCATCAGCAGGTTGAACCGCTGGAAAATCATGGTGATCTCCCGCCGGGCCGCCCGCAGCTGGGCCGGGGTCATGGCGTCCAGCTGCTGGCCGTTGACGATGACCCGGCCCTCCGTGGGCCGCTCCAGCATATTGATGCAGCGGACCAGAGTGCTCTTGCCTGCGCCGCTCATGCCGATGATGCCATAGATATCCCCGTCGGCGATGGTCAGGGACACGTCCCGCAGGGCGTCCACCCGCCCGCCGGCGTTTTCAAAGGTCTTGCTGACATGCTGTAATTCAATCAAGGCTGCTGCCTCCCCTTCTGTTGTTGATAAACGGTTACTTGGAAGCCTTCAGAGCGTCCAGGCTGGTCTGCAGGCCGCCATACAGGCCCATGGGCTCCACATGGATGGCGCTGACGGACACGATGTGGGTGCTGTTCTCGGCGTTGAAGTCCTCCAGATAGGGCAGGTGCTGGAAATAGTTGGCGTCCAGGGTGCCGTCGTCCACCACGGTGTTGGGCACCACATAGTCGTTGTAAACCTGGATGTCCAGGGTGATTTCCTTGGCGGCCAGGATCTCCTTGGCCACCTCCAGGATCTCGGCGTGAGGCGTGGGGGAGGCGGCCACGGTGATGGTCTGGCCCTTCAGGGCGTCGTAATCCACGGAATCGTCATAGCCGTTGCCGGGGTTGGTGACGGTGCTGACCACGGAGCCGTTGTACTTGCTCTCGATGAAGCTGGCCACCTGCCGGCTCTCCAGGGCGGCCTTCAGGGCCAGGATCTTGGGGGAATTTTCGTTGCCCTCCTTCACAGCCAGGATGTTGGCATAGGCGGAGGAGGAGCCCTCGATGGCCAGGGAGTCCTTCACGGGGTTCAGCCCGGCGTTGATGGCGTAGTTGGAGTTGATGACGGCGTAGTCGGCGTCCTTCAGCATATCGGGCAGACGGGCGGCCTCGGCCTCCACGATCTCCACGTTATAGGGATTCTCCACGATGTCGTTCTTGGTGGCGGTGATGCCTGCGCCGTCCCGCAGCTTGATAATGCCGTTTTCCTGCAGCAGCAGCAGGGCCCGGGCCTCGTTGGTGGTGTCGTTGGGAACGGCGATCTTCAGGGAGGTGCTCTTGGAGCCGCAGCCCGTCAGGGCCAGGGCCAGGATCAGCGCCAGAACCAGCGCCGTCAGCTTCACGGAAGTCTTTTTCATGATGTATTATCTCCTTGTTATCATTAATACTGATTCTTGATTAAAAAATTTAATCAAGAATCCCGTGCGCTGTGCGCACGCACAGCGTGTGAAAACACGCTGTGACGTCTCATACAACACCTGACGCACCTTCGGTGCTATAAAAAGCTTTTCAAGCTTTTTAACAGGTTTTGGTATAATTTGGTGATTGGTTGGTTTTCAGAATGGATGGAACGTCCGGCGGCCCGGGGCCACATTCGGTCATCCAGCAGGTTCAGCAGGCCCGGCATCAGGCGCATGGTTTTTCAGCTCCTTTCTTATTCTGCTATGCTTTCGCACAGCAAAAAAACAGCGGAAGGTCATTGACCCTCCGCTGCCGCAAACGCTTCATTCAGGCAGGTGATGAAAGAGAATGACCATTTTTTCCACAGCAAAGCATGCACATGCCGCACATGTGCATCATGGTCATCATCATGCTGTTGTTGCAGAGCAGCTTCGTCATGGCGCATTCCCTTTCTCGCCGCAGGTGCGGCGGTTTTCGTTGACGGGTGCATGTTAGCACCATCCGTGCCGTTTGTCAAGGCGTATTTTTCATATTTTTTCATCTTGATGCAAATATTTTCACGCAGCCCGCCGGGAATAATCTTGCAAAAAAGACCGGTTTTTTCGATTTTCACCCGTCTGACAAGGGTTTTCTCTTGTCACAGGTTCACAATTTTTTTACAGATTCTTTCTTGCCGGAATGCGGGATTTATGGTATGATAAATACTGATGGTAGAGATTGCGTATCTGCCCGTCAGCCCGGACAGGTACGCTATCGTTTTGATGAACGGAATGGATGAAGGAGGAATCGTTTGTTGTCTCGCAAGAAACCTGATCTGTTGACCCAGCAGGCCCGCCTGCGCCGGAGGCACCGAGAAAAGGGCCAGGTCCTGGCCATTTTCCGCAAGCCCATGTGGGAATCCCTGACCTCGGTGCTGCCCATCACGGCCATCGTCCTGCTGCTGTGCTTCACCGTGACCCCGGTGTCCAACAACGCCATGATGGCCTTCCTGGTGGGAAGCCTTCTGCTGATCGTGGGCATGGGGCTGTTTTCCCTGGGCTCCGAGATGTCCATGATCCCCCTGGGCGAGGCCGTGGGTAAGGAAATCACCCGCTCCAAGAAGGTGTGGATCATCGTGGCCATCAGCTTCCTGATCGGCGTGATCATCACCGTGGCGGAGCCGGACCTGCAGGTTCTGGCCAGCCAGGTTCCCGCCATTGAAAACAATGTCATCATCTGGTCCGTGGCCCTGGGCGTGGGCGTGTTCCTGGTCATCGCTCTGCTGCGTATCCTGCTGGGCATTCCCCTGTCCTATCTGCTCATCGGGTTTTATGCAGTGGTGTTCACCCTGGCCATGTTCGTGTCCCCGGACTTCTGGTCCATCGCCTTCGACTCCGGCGGCGTCACCACCGGCCCCATGACCGTGCCCTTTATCATGGCTCTGGGCGTGGGCGTCAGTGCCGTCCGCAACGACAAGCACGCCGGAGGCGACAGCTTCGGTCTGGTGGCCCTGTGCTCCATCGGCCCCATCCTGACGGTGCTGCTGCTGGGTCTTTTATACAAGCCCGACGGCAGCAGCTATACCCCGGTGACCGTGCCCGACGCCCAGGACACCGTGGAGATGTTCCGCTCCTATACCCACGCTCTGCCGGAGTATTTCAAGGAAATTCTGGTGTCCCTGGCCCCCATTGCCGGGTTCTTCCTGATCTTCCAGCTGCTGACCCGCCGCCTGAACCGCCGCCAGGTCATGAGCATGATCGTGGGCTTCCTGTATACTTATCTGGGCCTGGTGCTGTTCCTGACCGGCGTCAACGTGGGCTTCATGCCCGTGGGCAACTTCCTGGGCCAGAGCATCGCCTCCCTGGAGTGCAGCTGGGTGCTGATCCCCATCGCCATGGTCATCGGCTACTTCATCGTGGCGGCGGAGCCTGCCGTCCACATTCTCAACCGTCAGGTGGAGGAGATCACCGCTGGCTCCATCCCCGCCAGCGCCATGAACCTGGCCCTGTCGCTGGGCGTGTCCGTGTCCCTGGCCCTGGCCATGATCCGGGTGCTGACGGGCATCTCCATCATGTGGTTCCTGCTGCCGGGCTATGCCCTGAGCCTGGCTCTGTCCTTCGTGGTGCCGAAAATATTCACCTCCATCGCCTTCGACTCCGGCGGCGTGGCCTCCGGTCCCATGACCGCCACCTTCCTGCTGCCCTTCGCCATGGGCGCCTGCGACGCCCTGGGCGGCAACGTGGTCACCGATGCCTTCGGCGTGGTGGCCATGGTGGCCATGACCCCCCTGGTGACCATCCAGCTGCTGGGCGTCAGCTATAAGCGCCGCATCAAGCGCACCGCCCCCGTGGCCGTGGCCGAAGTGGAAGAGATCATCGAGCTGGCATAGGAGGAAACCCAATGAAACGACTGTATCTTATGATCACCATCACCAACCGGGTGGTTGGCTCCGGCCGGTTTGTGGATTTTTACCGGGCCTTCGGCGCGCCGGTGGTGTTCACGGCCCTGGGCCGGGGCACCGCCAGCGACGATGTGCTGAGCTATCTGGGCCTGGAGGCCACGGAAAAGGCCGTGCTGTTCTCCGTGGTGACGCCCTCCTGCAAGGAGACCCTGGTGAAGGAGCTGGTGTCCACCATGCACCTGACCGCCCCCGGCAGCGGCATCGCCGTCTGCCTGCCCCTGAGCAGCATCGGCGGCAAGTCCGCCATGAACTACCTGACCTCCGGCGACCCCTCCAAGGCCCCGGAAATCGACATTGAGGAGGACCATACCATGAAGGAAGCAGCCTATCAGCTGATCGTTGCCATCGCCAACCAGGGCTACACCGATAAGGTCATGGAGGCGGCCCGTTCCGCCGGCGCCCGTGGCGGCACCATTGTCCACACCCGCTCCACCGGCGCCGAGGACGCCGGGAAGTTCTTCGGCATGTCCATTGCCGAGGAGCGGGAGATGATCTTCATCGTGGCCCCCACCGGCGAGAAAAACGCCATCATGCAGGCCATCATGGCCCAGGCCGGCCCCAGCACCAAGGCCCAGGCCATCACCCTGAGCCTGGCCCTGGAGGACGTGGTGGGCCTGTTCACCACCAACCCGGACCAATAACAAACGCACTGCCGCCCCCGGTTTCCGGGGGCGGTTTTTCTTGTCAAACGGCCCCCGGTCTGCTACAATGGGGAAAAACACACAGGAGGTGGAATCATGGAGGAGCATGCGGTCTATCGGGTGCTGATGGTGGAGGATGACCGGGGCATCGCCCAGGCGGTGCAGACCCAGGGAGAGCTGTGGAATTTACAGGTGCGGCAGGTCCGGGATCTGCGGCACGTGATGGAGGAGTTCGCCGCCTTTGACCCCCATCTGGTACTGCTGGACATCGGCCTGCCCTGCTTCGACGGCTACCACTGGTGCACGGAGATCCGCCGGGTATCCCGGGTGCCGGTGATCTTTATCTCGTCGGCGGCGGACAATATGAACATCATCATGGCCATGAACCTGGGTGCTGACGACTTCATCGCCAAGCCCTTTGACCAGAGCGTGCTGATGGCCAAAATTCAGGCCCTGCTGCGCCGGACCTACGACTTCGGGGCCTCGGCTCCGGTGCTGGAGCACCGGGGTGCCCTGCTGAACACCGGGGACAACACCCTGACCTATCAGGGCCAGCGGGTCTCCCTGACCAAAAACGAATACCGTATCCTGCTGTGCCTGATGCAGAGCAAGGGCCGGGTGGTGAGCCGGGAGAAGCTCATGGAGCGCCTGTGGGAAACCGACAGCTTCGTGGACGAGAACACCCTCACCGTGAACATCGGCCGTCTGCGGAAAAAGCTGGACGCCGCCGGTCTGCCTGGGTTCATCACCACCCGGGTGGGCCTGGGCTATATGGTGGGGTGAGGGCCATGCTGACCGGATACCTGCGGCAGCGGTGCAGGACGCTGCTGGCGTTTTTCCTGTTCGGCGGCATCTTCGCCGCCGCCTTCGCCCTGTACCAGCTGCCGCTGCGGGCGGTGGCCTATCCCTTTGTGCTGTGCGCCGCCGCCGGGGCGGTGCTGCTGGCCCTGGACTATCGCCGGGTCCTGCGGCAGCACCGGCGGCTGGAGCTGCTGCGGCAGCTGCCGGAGGAGCTGGCCGACGCCCTGCCCCCGGCGGACACGGTGAAGGAGGCCGACTACCGCAGCCTTGTGACCCTGCTGGCGGAAAGCCGCCGGGCCATCCGCACCCAGGAGGAGCAGCGCTACGGCGACATGGTGGACTACTATACCATGTGGGCCCACCAGATCAAAACTCCCATTGCCTCCATGCGCCTGACCCTGCAGAACGAGGACTCCGACCTGGCCCGCTCCCTGTCCGGGGACCTGATGCGGGTGGAGCAGTATGTGGAGATGGTGCTGGTGTTCCTGCGGCTGGACAGCAGCACCACCGACTATGTGATCCGCTCCCACAGCCTGGACGATATCGTGCGCCCGGCGGTGCGGAAGTTCGCCGGGGAGTTCATCCGCCGCCGTCTGCGGCTGGACTATCAGCCCCTGGACCGCACCGTGGTCACCGACGCCAAGTGGCTGGACTTCGTGGTGGAGCAGGTGCTGTCCAACGCCCTGAAATACACCGCAAGCGGCTCCGTGACCATCGCCATGGACGGCGATGACCTGTGCATCCGGGACACCGGCATGGGCATCGCACCGGAGGACCTGCCCCGGATCTTCGACCGGGGGTTCACGGGCCTCAACGGCCGCCGGGACACCCGGGCCAGCGGCATCGGGCTGTACCTGTGCCGCCGGATCTGCCGCAGCCTGGGCCACACCATCCGGGCCTCCTCCGTGCCCAACCAGGGAACGGAAATCCGCATCGGTCTGGGCCAGAAGAAAACGTTGCCGGAGTGAAAATCGCCCCAAATCGCAAACAAAACACGACACCCCGTCAGGGGTGTCGTGTTCTTCTATCTTAACACTTTTCCATATGTAAAACAACTGAAAATTTACATAAAATTAACACTTAAAAATTGTCGAATATTGCCCCTTGCAAGATCAAAACCAGAGGTATATAGTATGAAATGTGATTTTTCGGTAAACAACTTTACAAAACCCATGCGAACTCCGGAAAAAGTCAACTTTTTTCGGGTCTAGTTTTTTTGGGCAAAAATTGCAAAAGCGCCATAACCTGATGTTAAGGAAGCGTTAACGGCGATTTTGCCGGAAGGGAGGCGGAACCATGACAAGAGAGGACGCAGTGGAGCGGCTGTGCGATGTATACGGCGGCAGCTTCGACATCACCCGCTGTGAGGAGGCGGAGCTTCCCCTGGCGGCGAAGATGGACTTTTATGTCCACAACTCCAAGTATGTGCTGTCAAAAAAAGCCAAGCTGTGGGAGGCCAACAGCTTTGAATATGTGTATCTGTTCACCGTTCCGCACCTGACCCGGGAGATCTACGAGCAGTGCGAGCGCCTGGCCTACGAGCAGGGCAGGGCCCGCATCCGGCCCGGCCCCAACCATATGTACACCTATATCTCCGCCATCTTCCTGTGCGACTCCTGCGACCCGGAGGCACGGAAGGCCCTGAAGCGGTGCCGCCGGTACGAGAGCTTCCGGCTGTCCTATTGGGGATGGATGGATTTTCATACCGCTCTGGTGGTGCTCCCGGAGGAATCCGTGGCCACCAACGCCAGCGGACACAGTGCAGCGCAGGTGCTCAAACGGGCCCTGTTTCATAAGCAAAAGAGAAAATTGTTTCGAAAGGAGAGAAGTTTATGAATGCTGCTTTGTTCCTGATCATTGGCGTTGCCGTGCTGATCGTAGGATATATTTTCTACGGCGGTTGGCTGGCCAAGAAGTGGGGCGTGGATAACTCCCGCGTCACCCCTGCCCACGAGCTGGAAGACGGCAAGGACTATTGTCCCGCCAAGGCTCCCGTTCTGATGGGCCATCACTTTTCCTCTATCGCCGGCGCAGGCCCCATCAACGGCCCCATCCAGGCCGCTGTGTTCGGCTGGGTCCCCGTTATGCTGTGGGTCCTGATCGGCGGCATCTTCTTCGGCGGCGTCCACGATTTCGGCGCCCTGTTCGCCTCCATTCGCCATAAGGGCGAGTCCATCGGCGAGGTCATCGGCGACGCCATCGGCGCCCGGGCCAAGAAGCTGTTCATCATCTTCGCATACCTGACCCTGATCCTGGTGGTGGCTGCATTTGCTTCCATCGTGGCCAACACCTTCAAGGCCACCTATGTGGACGGCGTGCTGGATAAGGCCGCTTCCGCCGCCAACGCCTCCACCGCCATCATCTCCATCATGTTCATCCTGATGGCCATCGTCTTCGGCTTCTTTGTCTATCGCCGGAATGCTCCTCTGGGCATCTCCACCGTCATCGGCGTCATCGGCATCGCCGTGTGCATGTACATCGGCCTCCAGTGGCACCCCATCTATCTCAGCGGCAACACTTGGATGATCATCGTTGGCCTGTATATCGCCATCGCATCCGTCACCCCCGTGTGGATCCTGCTGCAGCCCCGTGACTATCTGAGCTCCTTCCTGCTGTATGCCATGATGATCCTGGCGGTCGTGGGCATCATCGGCTGCCACCCCACCGTGGACATGCCCGCCTTCACCGGCTTCAAGGATACGCTGGCTCCCTCCGGCACCTCCCTGGGCTACATGTTCCCCGCTCTGTTCGTGACCATCGCCTGCGGCGCCGTGTCCGGCTTCCACTCCCTGGTGGGCTCCGGCACCACCGCTAAGCAGCTGGATCAGGAAAAGGACGCCAAGCCCATCGCTTACGGCGGTATGCTGATCGAGTGCGCTCTGGCCCTGATCTCCGTCTGCGCCGTTGGTTACATCTGGGCGCAGTATGCCGACGGCACCACCGTGACCCCCACCGTGGTGTTCGCCACTGGCCTTGCCTCCATGTTCTCCAAGGTGTTCGGCGCCGGCTGCTACAACGTGGTGTATTCCATGCTGATCCTGGCCGTGTCCGCTTTCTGCCTGACCTCCGTGGATACCGCCACCCGTCTGGCCCGCTATATGTTCCAGGAGTTCTTCACCGCCCCCGGTGAGAGCCGCGAGAATATGCCCGGCTGGAAGAAGGTCGTGACCAACCCCTATGTGGCCACTGCCATCACCGTGGTGGCCGGCGTGGCCCTGGGCATGACCGGTTATGCCAAGATCTGGGCTCTGTTCGGCGCTGCCAACCAGCTGCTGGCCGCCCTGGGTCTGTTGGCTGTGTGCTGCTGGCTGGGCAAGATCGGCCGCAACAACAAGATGTTCTACTTCCCCATGTTCTTCATGCTGATCGTGACCCTGACCTCCCTGGCGTTCACCATCAAGGCCCAGTTTGCCGGTATCGCTGCCGGCGGCGAGGGTGTTGCCTGGTTCTACATCCGCGCGATCATCGCCATCCTGCTGGTGGTTCTGGCCATCGTGCTGGTGGTGGAGGGCATCCAGGCCCTGTCCCGCAACAAGAAGGCTGCCGCCGCCAAGTAACGGCCGCGTGACACCTTCCGCTGCATAAAGCAATATAACAAATCCCGCCCCCGGCAATCGCCGGGGGCGGGATGCTTTTGCGTCCCGCCGATCTCCTTGCCGTGTCATTGCCAGGAGCGAAGCGACGCGGCAATCCGTTCCTCGCGCAGCGGCCCGCTGAGGGCAGCGGGCCCTACGGACGGCTTCCGGGAATCCTCCCATTTCCGGCAATCTCCCGGTACACCTGGCGCCCCACGCCCCCCTGAACGCCGAAACAGCCGTCTGACCGACGGCTGCTTCAACACGATTCACTTTCATATCCGCTTCCGATACACCAAGCTGTCCTCTTTTCCGAAGGCCCGGGCGGCATGCGCCACGGTGATGGCCGCCTCCCGGGAATAGGGGAAGAACAGCAGCACCGGGGTCTTGAAGGTCAGCACGATGACCTTGGGGGTCATCACGCACACGTCCCAGTCCGCCCAGTCGAAATGGGTGGGCTTTCCCTTTTCGTTCTCCTCCCGGATGCCGTCGGCGTCGAAGTTTACGGTGCCGTCGGGGCCGTTCTGCTGCCGGAACTGCTGCCAGCTGTGCCGGTAATTCCGCCGCATCATACCCCGCAGCACCAGCTCCATCACGCCGCAGCCCGCGCACACCCCGGCCATGGCCCAGGACATGCCGCCCAGCTCCAGCAGGGCTGTCATGGCCCCCAGCATCGCCGCCAGGATCAGAAAGGCGATCCCCCGCCGCAGCAGTCCCCGGGCATACCAGGTGAAGCTGCGGCACCGGGCGTCATGCTTTTTCAGCCGGCGCCGCCGGGCCGCGATGCCCTGGGCCAGGTCAAATAGCCGCTCCGTGTCCGTCAGGTGATAGTGCAGCTGGAAGAAGGTCTCCCCTGTCATGCCCGCTCAGCCGCCAGGGCCTCCTCCAGGGCGTGGGCCATCTGGTCGGGGCAGGAGGTGGGCTTGGGGCCGCAGTGGATGCCCTTCATCCGCTCAATGGCGTCCTGGGCGTTCATGCCCACCACCAGGCGGCTGATGCCCTGCAAATTGCCGTTGCAGCCGCCCTCCACGCTGACGCTCTTGATCACGCCGTTCTCCAGCTCCACGGTCATCTTCCGGGAACAGACGCCCCGGGGGGTATAAGTATAGGTCATATCGCTCAAACTCCTTTTGTGTAATCAGGAGTCCATTATACCCCACCGCGCCGGATTTGGCAAGACCTACGCCCGCTGCTGCTTCCGCTGCAATTGCAATCGGTCGGCGATCATGGCGATAAACTCGGAGTTGGTGGGCTTGCCCTTGGCGGAATTCACCGTATACCCGAAGTATTTTTGCAGCGTCTCGATGTCCCCCCGGTCCCAGGCCACCTCGATGGCGTGGCGGATGGCCCGCTCCACCCGGGACGGCGTGGTGCAGAAGCGCTTGGCTACCTCGGGATACAGTACCTTTGTCACGGCGTTGATCACATCCATGTCATTCACCGCGATCATGATGGCCTCCCGTAGGTACTGGTATCCCTTGATGTGTGCCGGGACGCCGATCTCGTGAATGATGGCGGTCACCATCCCCTCCAGAGCTGGGGCAAAGGGAGCCTCCTCCTGCTCCGGTGCGGCGGCCTGCCGCATCAGCTCCAACAGGGACTCCTCGTTCACCGGCTTGGGCAGGAAGAAATACACGCCCATTTCCATGGCCTGGGCCACGGTCCGGCGGCTGCAGAAGGAGGACACCACGATGGTCCGGGGCGCGCCCTGGCCCAGCTGGTTCAGCTGCCGCAGCAGCCCGAACCCGTCCAGGCCCGGCAGCACCACGTCCGTCACCAGCAGCTGCGGCCGCAGCCGCCGCACCAGGTCCAGGGCCTGGTCCCCATTTTCCGTGCTGCCTGCCACATGGAACTCGCCGGTGCCCTCCATCCGTTGTCGCAGCATGGTCCGAAACTCCTCATTGGCGTCTGCCAATACCACTGTTACCTTGTTTTCCATTTTGTTCCAACCCTTTTCCACACAATTTACACAGCCAAGGCTGTCGGTTTCACGGCAAACCAACATTTGTCGCTTGACCTGCATATAATTTACCAGGATTGGACAGGTTTTTCAAGGGGTAATTGTCGAATACTCATAATTTCTTTTCGACAAAACCATGTTAATTTGTTGTAAGTGACATATATTGTGGTTCTTAACAGGTCTTTAGCCAGCATCTTGTTATCCGCCGCGAACGAAATTTGCCCGATAGGACTCGTTGATTTCCCGCAGCTCCCGCTTTCCCTCGATATACGGGCGGTACATCTCCTCCACCCGGCCGCCGCCGAGATTTCCGCACCCGCTGCACCCATCGCAGCCGCCGTCGCACAGAGCCCGCCGGACGATCTCCTCCCGCTGGGCCCGGGTGGTGTCCTTGATGAGCACCGATTTCATATGCCGCACCTCCCTTCCTGGTCAGTATACCCCCGCCCCGGCGCTATATGCCCAAATTTTTTGTTCCGGACGCCAAATTTCGCCTTGACATTTTGGCTAAAATCCTGTATGATACTCCATGTTGTAAAGCATCATAACTTTACATAGGAGGGACCATCGTGAAGAACCAGACCTATCGCATGACGATGCTGTTCGATTTTTACGGCGAGGTCCTGACCCCGCGGCAGAAGGAATTCTTCGACCTGTACTATAACGAGGACCTGTCCCTGGCCGAGATCGCGGAGAATTACGGCATCTCCCGCCAGGGCGTCCGGGACGTGATCGTCCGGGCCGAGGCCATCATGACCGACCTGGAGGACAAAACCGGCCTCATGAAGCGCTTTATGCTGATGCAGCAGCAGGTGCAAGCCATTCTCGACGCCGCCGAGAAGATCCAGACCGTCAACTACCGGCAGTATGACAACCCGGAGCTGGCCCGTCTGGCCGATGAGATCACGCGCAGCGCCCAGGCGCTGAAGGAGTAACACCTATGGCATTTGAAGGACTTTCCGAAAAATTAAGCGCCACATTCAAACGCCTGCGGGGCAAGGGCCGCCTGACGGAGGCCGACGTCCGGGAGGGCATGCGGGAGGTCCGCCTGGCCCTGCTGGAGGCCGACGTCAGCTATAAGGTGGTCAAGGACTTCGTGGCCCAGGTCACCGAGCGCTGCATCGGCGCGGACGTTCTGGACAGTCTCACCCCTGCCCAGCAGATCGTCAAGATCGTCAACGAGGAGCTGGTGCAGCTGATGGGCGGCACCAACGCCAAGCTGACCTTCGCCTCCAAGGGCCCCACCGTTGTGATGATGGTGGGCCTTCAGGGCGCCGGTAAAACCACCAACGGCGCCAAGCTGGCGGGCCTGATGCGCCGCCAGTTCGGCAAGCGCCCCCTGCTGGTGGCCTGCGACGTATACCGTCCCGCCGCCATCACCCAGCTGCAGGTGGTGGGCAAGCAGCTGGACATCCCCGTTTTCGAGATGGGACAGGCCAATCCCGTGCACATTGCCCAGGAGGCCATCAAATACGCCCGGGACCACGGCCACGACATGGTGTTTCTGGACACCGCCGGTCGTCTGCACGTGGACGAGGCCCTGATGAACGAGCTGAAGAACATCAAGGCCAAGGTTCATCCCAACGAAATTCTCCTGGTGGTGGACGCCATGACCGGCCAGGATGCCGTCAACGCCGCCACCGCCTTTGATCAGGCCCTGGGCATCGACGGCGTCATGCTCACCAAGCTGGACGGCGATGCCCGAGGCGGCGCGGCCCTGTCCATCCGGGCCGCCACCGGCAAGCCCATCAAGTTCGTGGGCACCGGCGAAAAGCTGGACATGATCGAGCTGTTCCACCCGGACCGCATGGCCTCCCGCATTCTGGGCATGGGCGACATGCTCACCTTCATCGAAAAGGCCGAGCAGCAGTATGACGAGGAGCAGGCCCGCAAGCTGGAGGAAAAGCTCAAGAAAAACCGCCTGACCCTGACGGACTACATGGAGCAGATGGACCAGCTGCAAAAAATGGGCAACCTGGGCCAGCTGGCCGGGATGCTGCCCGGCGACATGGGCAAGCAGCTGGACGCCGCCAACCTGGACGAAAAGCATCTGGGCCGCACCCGGGCCATCATCCAGTCCATGACCCCTCTGGAGCGGGAGAACCCCTCCATCCTCAACGCCAGCCGCAAAAAGCGCATTGCCGCCGGCTGCGGCATGCAGGTGTCGGATGTGAACCGTCTGCTGAAGTCCTTCGAGATGCTCCAACAGCTCACCAAATCCATTTCCAAGGGCCGCTTCGGCGGCTTCGGAGGTCCCGGCGGTATGCCCACTCTGGGCAAAGCCAAAAAGGGCAAGCTCCAGGGCTTCGGCCGGAAAAAACGCTTGAAATAAGTGCACAGGCATTTATATAATCTGAAATTACATTACAATTTGGAGGAAAAACATCATGGTTAAGATTCGTCTGAGAAGAATGGGCGCCAAGAAGGCTCCTTACTATCGCGTGGTCGTGGCGGATTCCCGTTATCCCCGCGACGGCCGCTTCATCGAGGAGATCGGCACTTATAACCCCTGCGTCTCCCCTGCCGAGATCAAGATCGACGCTGACCGCGCCCGTGAGTGGATCAAGACCGGCGCTCAGCCCACCGACACCGTTCGCGCCCTGCTGAAGAAGGTCGACGTTCTGTAAGGCAGGGGCACCATGAAGGAACTGCTGCTCTACATCGCCAGGAGCCTTGTGGACCACCCGGACCAGGTCACGGTGACGGAGGTGGAAAACGGCGACGAGCTGACGCTGGAGCTGCGCGTGGCCCCCGAGGATATGGGTAAGGTCATCGGCCGCCAGGGCCGCATCGCCAAGGAGATCCGCACGGTCGTGCGCTCCTATGCCCAGCGCACAGGCGTCAAGGCATCCGTGGATATTGTGGACTGATCGTCCGATATCCCTGCAATGGCTGAAAAAAGAGACAGGCACTTTCGTGTCTGTCTCTTTTTTACGCATTTTCGTCCAGGCTGCGGAATACCGGCCGCAGCAGCAGGGCCGTCACATAGCTGAGGCTGCTGTATCCGATCAGCACCCACACGATGCTCAGGTAGAACCCCACCTCCGGGATAAACACGCTTACGCCCACCGGCACCGCCCAAACGGCCCAGATCAGCAGCATCCGGGGCAGGTGCCCCACCGCCACCAGCATGGCGTTTTTCAGGTGGTTGCGCCAGGTGTTTTCATACCGGGCCATCAGCGGGAAGGCGAAGGTCATCACCATGGCCGCCAGCTGCAAGGCGAACACCGCCAGCAGCTCCCACAAAAACGAGTCGTTCAGCCGGGCCATATACAGGTCGAAGCCGCACAGGGCCGCCACCGCCAGCAAAATCAGCCACACCGGCGTGGCTTTTTTCCAGTTTTCGCCCCAGGCCCGGAAGAATTGCCGGGCAACGTGGCCGTCCTCCCCGGCGATGAGCTTTCCCAGCACCTGGTACAGGGCGGCGCAGGAGGCCCCCATGGTCACCACCGGCAGCGAGCACACCAGCCACAGCACATTCAGAACGATCAGGCTCCAAACCCGCTCCATGCCCCGGGCAAAGGCCCCGTTGGGGTCAAAAAACGACTTCAGCAACGCTTATTCCCCCTTCAGTAGGTCCCGGAACCGGTGGGGCGTCTCCTGTCCCGCCAGCACCCGGGAGGCTCCGGCGGCCAGGGCCTCCATCTCGAACTCACCGGCCATAACCTCCACCGGCGCGATAAATCCTACCTTTTGGGTCAGGTAATCCGTCACGTACCGGGAGTGGGCAATGCCGCCGGTGAGGATGATGCGGTCAATATCGCCGCCGGCAGCGGCGGCCAGGGCCCCGATGGACTTGGCCGCGGTATACAGCATGGCGTCGTACACCATCCGGGCCTTCTCGTCCCCGGCGGCGATACGGCGCTCCACCTCCATGGCGTCGCTGGTGCCCAGGTGGGCCAGCAGGCCGCTTTTGCCCCGCACCAGCTTCATCATCTGCCCCCGGTCATACTTGCCGGAGTAGCACAGCTTCACCAGCTGCTCGGCGGCAATGCCGCCGCTGCGCTCCGGGGCAAACAGCAGCTCGTCGTCCCGGACGTTATCCACCATTTTTCCGCCGATGAACAGCCGCACCGACGCACCACCGCCCAGGTGCAGCACGATCAGGCGGCACTGGTCAAAGGGCTTGTGCAGCACCGCCTCCGCGCAGCGGATGGCCATGGCCCGGGTATTCAGGGCGTGGCCCATCATCCGCCGGGGCAGCTCGGGAATGCCGGTGATCCGGGCCATAGGCGGCATCTCGTCCACCGCCACGGGGTCGTATACATAGGCCGGGATGTGCAGCGGCTCCGCCAGGTCCCGGGCCATGACGCAGCCCAGGTTGGAGGCGTGTGCCCCCTGGGTGATGGCGGAGAGATAGCCGATCATGTCCTGGTCCACGGCGAAGGCCCCGCTGGGGCAGGCCGGCAGCATGCCGCCCCGGGCGCACACCGCGTCCAGCCGGGTCAGGTCGAACCCGGCCAGGGCCTGCTCCACGCACCGCAGGCGGAAGGGGGCCTGGTCCATAATGGCTCCAAAGGGGGCCAGCTCCTCCCCGCTGTGGCGGATGGTTTTCTGCAAAAGGGCCTTCTCCCCCTGAAACACGGCGATTTTGGTGGAGGTAGACCCTGGGTTGACCACAAGGATGCAATATTCCATACCCTTATGCCTCCTTCCGGTCCGGAAATGTTACCCCGTTGCACCGCAGCAGCATCCGGAAGGGATAGTCCCGGTCCAGATAGTTCCTGCAGTACCATTCGTAGGTGGCCTGGGGCAGGTGCACCAGCTCCGGCGCTTCGCAGCGGAAGGTCTCAAAGGTATGTTGGTCTCCGGACAGCAGCGCCGCCAGCAGCTCCAGCCGCCCCTCCTGCCGCAGCCGCTCCAGGCAGGCGTCCATCACCGCGGCGCAGACCCGCTCCTCGTCGTCGGCCCAAAGCTCCTTGTTGCCCAGCCAGAACAGAAATTCCTCCGGGTTCAGGTCCATTTTCGTGGTGATCTGGGACAGCTTGTAAAACCCCGCCCAGTCCCGGTCCCGCAGCACCTGGGTCAGGTACTGCACCAGGCCGTCGTCCAGGGCCACGCAGTCCAGCAGCACCTGAAAGGCGTGCTTTCCGGCGTCCGGGTCCGGCTGCTGTTCCGGTTCCTCCGGGGCTGCATCCCCTTCCCCTGCCAGCTGGGTCAGGGACTCCGGGTCGAAGCTGTCGAACAACTCCTGGGGAATCTCCGTGCCGTCCTGGGCGGCGCACATCCGCACCAGGGTGGGAATGTCACCGGCCTTCTGCATCAGCTCCAGGCTGCGGCGCATGGGGTCCGTCTCCGTCAGGGTCACCCCCTCCGGGGCGGCGCGTTTTCCGTCCATGATCTCGCCGATATATTGCATGCAATAATCCATCAAGGTCATAAAAAAGCTCCTCACTTTGCAGATATCTACCCCAGACTATACCATATCCGGGACGCTTTTGCAAGGCACAGGATCGCCCCGGCTTGTCCCGGCCCTGTCCCGGGATAAATCACCCCTGTCCCGGGACAGAAACTGTCCAAAAAGGGCAGCGCCCTTTTTGGACAAAAGGCTTGCAGTCTGCCGCGCGCATAATTTGTTCGCTGAAAGCGAACAAATTCCACACTTGCAGACTGAGAAGTATTTTTTGCCAGGTACACGCCCCGGCAAAAAACGATTCCATTTTATTTGCCGCCTGCGGGCGGCAAACTCTGCGAGGCTACTCCCTACAAACTGAGCCGCACCTGCGGGTGCGGCTCAGTTTGTAGGGAGTAGCCATTATTTTCGTGTTTTGGGGTGCTGATGATGCAGGTGCAGCACCGCCTCCAGCACGCCGCCGCCTACCGCCAGGGCCTTGTCCGAGGCGGTGGTGCAGTACTCCGGCTTGCACCGGGGGTCCACGTCTCCGGCCTTCATACCTCGGAAAACCGGCGTTCCATCGGCCAGAATGCCCCGCAGTACGCCGTCAATGGTGCATCTCATGGGCTGGCCCGCCACCTCTCCGGCGACGTCTCCGGCCCGGACCACCGCGCCGATTTCCAGCTTCTGGCAGAAAATCCCATCCGCCGGGGCCCGCAGCACCCGCTCCCCGGCATATCCGCCGATGAGGCCGGGAATGTTGGTGTTGGGCAGGGCGCTGCCCCGGTAGATCACCCGGCCCAGGGTGTGGCCCCGCATGGTCTCCACCACGGCATGGCAGTCCTCCCCCGCCGTGAAGCCCGGGCCGATGCCCACGACAATGGGCGCATCGTCCATTTTCGTGCCCAGGTTGCGCTTGGCCAGAATGGCGTCCACCAGGGCGTCGGGCCGCAGGCGGGTGCGGCAGGTGCAGTCCGGGTCCGCCAGCACCGGGATCAGCCCCTGGGCCAGCAGGGCCTCCGCCCGGTCCGGGGTCTCCGCCCGGCGGGCGGTGACGTCCTCCACCGTCATCTCCCCCAGGATAATGGCCTGGGAAAAGCACACCGTCCGGCGGATGGCCGTGGGGGCGGGCAGGTCGGTCATGACCACCTGCATCCCGGCCCGGTACAGGCGCAGGGCGATGCCGGTGGCGATGTCCCCGGCGCCGCGAATGAGAATTTTCATAAAAGCTCCTCGATTTCTTGCCGTTTTCCCAAGAATAACACGTTTTTGCGGCTGCGTCAAGGTTGACGGGGCCCCCGGAAGCTGGTACAATAGGGGCATGGATGAGAAAATGACGTACAACCTGACGGTCCGGCTGTTCTGCGGAGAGAAGTGCTTCGGGCCGGGAATGGCGCAGCTGCTGCGGAAGGTGCAGGAGCTGCACTCGCTGCGGGCGGCGGCCATGTCCATGAACATGGCCTATTCCAAGGCGTGGACCATTACCAAAAAGGCTCAGGAGGCCCTGGGCTTTCCTCTGCTGCACTCCGTCACCGGCGGACGGGGCGGCGGCGGCGCGGAGCTGACGCCGGAGGCCGTGCGGATGATGGCGGCCTATGACGACTATTGCCGGAAGCTGCGGGCCTATGCCGACGACCTGTTTCAGGAGGAGTTCGGCTATTTGCAGGAGGAAAACGGAGGTCTTTGATTCCTTCCTCCTGTGCTATCTCATCAAAATACATACAAAGAGGGCTGTCTCATGATGAGGCAGCCCTCTTTATGACTGTCAAAAAAGGGCAAAGCCCTTTTTTGACAAAAGGCTTGCAGTCTGCCGCGCGCATAATTTGTTCGCTGAAAGCGAACAAATTCCACACTTGCAGACTGAGAAGTGTTTTTTGCGACGTACACGCCCAGCGGAAGTCCCCTTGGGGGGCGCCGCCGCAAAAAACGGACCAAACTTGCTTTGCCGCCTGCGGGCGGCAAACTCTGCGAGGCTTTCTTTGACAAGCTGAGGGCTGTCTCGTGACGAGACAGCCCTCTTTTGGGGTGAAAAATGCGCCTCAGCCCAGAGTCACCTGGGTGTCGGTGAAGGTCAGGGCGGCCTCGTAGCAGGCGGTGACCGCCCGGACGAAATGGGCCACGTCCCGGCTGCCCATGGTCTCGAAGCAGGAGTGCATGGCCAGCTGGGCCATGCCGATGTCCACGGTGTTCACCGGCAGCTTGGTGTTGGCGATGTTCCCCAGGGTGGCGCCGCCGGCCTGGTCGGGACGGTTGGCGTAGTGCTGGGTGGGCACCTGAGCCCGGCGGCAAATCTCCTGGAAGGCGGCGGCGGAGACGGCGTCGGTGGCATAGCGGGGGGAGTGCTTCACCACCACGCCGCCGTTGAGCACCGGGGCCTCGTTGGCGTCCGCCAGCTCCGGGTGGTTGGGGTGGCGGGCATGGCCGTTGTCGCAGGACAGCAGGAAGCTGTTGGCCACCAGGCGGCGATAGTCCCCGGAGGTGAGGCCCAGGGCGGTGGTGATGGCCGTCAGCGTCTCCGGCAGAAAGGCGGAGGCCGCGCCCTGCTTGGTCTCGGAGCCGATCTCCTCGTTGTCGAACACACACAGCACCGGGATGGCGGTGGTTTCATGGGCGGTCAGGAAGCCCTGGGTGCAGGCGAATACGCAGGCCAGGTCATCCAGCCGGGGGGCGGACAGGAACTCCCCTGCCGGGCCCCAGACGGTGCCGGGCTGGTTGTTATACAGGAACAGGTCCCGGGCCACGATGTCCTCCGGCTGGCACCCGGCGGCGGCGGCAATCTCCCGGTCGAAGCTGCCCTTCTGCTCCCCGCCGGCGTACAGGGCCACCAGGTCCTGGGCGGGGTTATACTTGGTGCCGTTGTTGCCGTCCCGGTTCAGGTGGATGGCCACCCGGGGGATCAGGGCCATGTCCTTCTTCATATCCACCAGGCGCATATCCAGGCCGTTCTCCCGGCGGACCAGCACCCGGCCGGCCACGCTCAGGGGGCGGTCCAGCCAGCAGTCGTTGATCATGCCGCCGTAGCGCTCGGCGGACAGGCGGACAAACTCGCCGGCAAGCTCCGCGTGATCCCGCAGGCGGAAGCAGGGAGAGTCGGAGTGGCTGGCGGTCAGCACAAAGCCCGTGGGGCGGTCCTGGGGTACACGAAAGGCCATCAGCGAGGATCCGTTCTTGGTGACAAAATACTTCCCGCCGGGGGTCAGGGTCCACTCCCCTGCCGTCAGCTGGGTGTAACCCTCGGACAGCAGACGCTGCCGGAGATTCTCCACCGCGTGGAAGCAGTCGGGGCTTTTCTGAATGTATTGCAGCATGGATGAAATCATGATAATCCTCCCATTTTTTCGATAATGCGTATAAAAAGGGGCGTCCTCCGGCCGGAGGACGCCCCTTTTGGGGTCTGATCTTTCCGCAGTCAGCGGAACAGAAGCGTCAGAATCAGGATAAACACTCCGAATCCCACCAGGTAAGCCGCACAGATCAGCAGCGACGCCTTCATGGTTCCGAAGAAGAAGGCGTGCCGGTCCTGCTTGCTCAGGGAATCGTCAACCCAGGGGGGAGATTTCTTGGCTTCCTCCCGCTCCTCCGGCTGCTCCTCCCGCTGGTAAGCGCTGCCGGGCAGATTGCCGAACAGCGACGGGCGCTTCACCTGGGACATGTCCGCTATGGTGCGGCCGTCGTCGTCCTCCCAGTGTTTTTCCTTCCTGGCCATTACTTCTGGTCGTACAGGTGGCAGACCACGAAGTGGCCAGGCTCGATCTCACGCTGCTCGGGCACCTCGGTCTTGCACTGCTCCATGCACTGGGCACAGCGGGTGTGGAACTTGCAGCCTGCGGGGGGATTGGCGGGGGAAGGAATGGAGCCCTCCAGCACAATGCGGTTCATCTTGGCCGTGGGGTCCGGCACGGGGATGGCGGAGAACAGGGCCTTGGTGTAGGGGTGCAGAGGATTCTTGAAGATATCCTCGGTGGCGCCGTACTCCACCAGGTTGCCCAGGTACATGACGCCCACGGTGTCGGAGATGTGCTCCACCACGGACAGGTCGTGGGAGATGAACAGATAGGTGAACTTGTACTGCTCCTGGAGCTCCTTCAGCAGGTTGATGATCTGGGCCTGGATGGACACGTCCAGAGCGGAAACGGGCTCATCGCAGACGATGAACTCGGGCTTCAGAGCCAGAGCGCGGGCGATGCAGATACGCTGGCGCTGGCCGCCGGAGAACTCGTGGGGATAGCGGTCCTTGTGGAAGGACTGCAGGCCGCAGTCGTCCATGACCTTGTCGATGTAGTCGTCGAACTCCTCCTTGGAGACCAGTCCGTGCTCACGGACGGCCTCGCCGATGATCTCGCCCACGGGCATACGGGGCTGCAGAGAGGAGAAGGGGTCCTGGAAGATGATCTGCATCTTGGTGCGCATGTCGCGCATCTCCTTGGCGTTGAGGTCATAGACCTCCTGGCCGTTGAACAGCACCTGGCCGCCGGTCTTTTCGCCGGACAGACGGAGGATGGTGCGGCCGGTGGTGGTCTTGCCGCAGCCGGACTCGCCCACCAGACCCATGGTGGTGCCGCGCTTGAGGTTGAAGGTGACGCCGTCCACGGCCTTCACGTAACCCACGGTCTTGTTGAGCATACCGCCCTTGATGGGGAAGTATTTCTTCAGGTCCTTGACCTGGAGGATATACTGAGGATCGTACTGGATCTGCTCCTCAGCGGTCTTCTTGACATCAGCCATTCTGAGCGTCCTCCTTTCCGTAGTAACGGTAGCAGCTGACCATATGGGTGGGGGACAGCTGGATCATGTGAGGATACTCACCCTGGCAGCCTTCCACGCACATTTCGCAGCGATCCTTGAAATAGCAGTAGTTGGGCATGTTGATGGGGTTGGGGACCTTGCCGGGGATGGAATACAGCTTATCCACCTTCTTACCGACCATGGGCTTGGAGGCCATCAGGCCGATGGTGTAGGGGTGAGCGGGATTGGCGAAGATCTCCTGGGCGGTGCCCTTTTCCACCACGCGGCCAGCGTACATGACCACCACATAGTCGGCCATCTCGGCGATGACACCCAGGTCGTGGGTGATCAGCATGATGGAGGAGTTGATCTTATCCTTCAGGTTGCGCAGCAGGTCCAGAATCTGGGCCTGGATGGTCACGTCCAGAGCCGTGGTGGGCTCGTCGGCGATGATCAGGCGGGGATTGCAGGACAGGGCCATGGCGATCATGACACGCTGACGCATACCGCCGGACAACTCGTGGGGGTACATCTTATAGACACCCTCGCTGTTGGCGATGCCGGCCATCTCCAGCAGATGGATGGAGCGGGCCTTGATGTCCTCGGGGGTCTTGCCCTCACCGTCGTGCAGGGCAATGACCTCGTCCAGCTGGGCGCCGATGCGGAACACCGGGTTCAGGCTGGTCATGGGCTCCTGGAAAATCATGGACATGTAGTTGCCGCGGAGCTTCTGCATCTGCTCAATGGGGGTCTTGGTGATGTCGTAGGCCTTGCCATTGCCGAGATTCAGGCGAATCTCGCCCTCCACCACCTGGCCCTGGGGCCGCTGGAGCAGCTGCATGATGGACAGGCTGGTAACGGACTTGCCGCAGCCGGACTCGCCCACCACGCCCACGGTCTTGCCGATGGGCACGTCGAAGGAGACGCCGTCCACGGCGCGGACGGTACCCACGTCAGAGAAGAAGTAGGTATGCAGGTTCTCGATCTCCAGGGAGTTATTCTGGTCGTGCATCTGGGTGAGGAACTCCTCCTCAGGCACGTTCTTGCGCTTGTGCAGCTTTTCAAACTGGTCCGTGATCTTGCGGTTCTCCCGGGAAATCCGGCGAGACTCCTTGGCGGACAGATAGCCGCTTTCGTTTTTCTTAGCCATATGATCTCCTCCTTCCTCAGCGCTTCATCTTCGGGTCAAAGGCATCCCGCAGACCGTCGCCAACCAGGTTGAATGCCAGAACCGTCAGCAGCAGCAGCACGCCGGCGGGGATCCAGATGAACCAATAGGTGGTCAGAACGTGGGTGTTATTGACGTCGCTGATGATATTGCCCCAGGAAGCGAAGGGGAACTTGACGCCCAGGCCCAGGAAGGACAGGGTAGCCTCCATGATGATGACGCTGCCCAGGCCCATGGTGCAGGTGACGATCAGCTGGGGAATGACATTGGGGATCAGGTGCTTGAAGATCCGGCGGGACACACTGAGGCCGCAGGCCTCGGCGGCGGTCATGTACTCCTGCTCACGCAGGGACAGGATCTGGCCGCGGACCAGACGGGCGATACCGGCCCAACCCAGGAAGCCCAGGATCAGCATTAAGTAGACCATTCGGATGGTGGGGTCCACGCGGGATGCATCCATGGCCGCGCCCAGAATAATGATGATGGGCATGGAGGGGATGCAGTAGAAGATATCGACGATACGCATGATCAGGTTATCCACCCAGCCGCCGAAGTAGCCGGAGATACCGCCGAAGATCACGCCGATGACGGTCTCAATGATGATGACGATGAAGCCGATCAGCAGGGAGACGCGGCCGCCGTACATCAGGCGGGTCAGCATATCCATACCGTACATATCGGTGCCCAGCCAGTGGTCCTTGCTGGGGAAGGAATACTGATCGTACTGACGGCTGGGCTTCTCCTGAAGGATCTTCCAGCTCATGGTGGCGGGATCATACTCCAGATCGTACTCAGCGGTGGCGCTGGTGGGAGTATCCTCCTGAGTGGGAGCGTTGGGGTCCTCGGTGTTGATGCCGGAGGACGGCTCCTCGGTGTCGGGCTCCTCCTCAGGCTCCTCGGCGACGATCAGGGACTCGTCGGTATAGCTGAAGGCAGCCTTGCCGTTTTCAGCTGTAGCAATGGCGGCATACAGCTTCTCCTTGAAGTCGCGGCTCAGGAACACGTCGGGGGAAATGGCGTTGACGATGATGTTGCTGACATAGGCCACATCGGCGCCGTCCTGGGAGGTGATGCTGCCATCCTCAGCCAGGGTGTAGGCTACGCCGTCGGCGGTGAATTCCTTAGCGCCGGAGGCGGAGGCCAGCAGGGCCTGATAGTTGAACTCGAAGGACAGGGTGCTGTCCTTGGCGGAGGCGTTCACCAGCTTCTTGCCGGCGTAGCCCACCACCTGACCGTTGTATTCCACGGAATAGAAGTCGTCGGAAACCTTGGTCAGGGTGAAGTTGTCGCTCTTGTTGGAGAAGGTGGTCTTCCCCTGCTGGATGGCCAGCATAGCTCTGGCCTGGGCAGTGAGGCCGAACACCTCGTCGTTGTTGCTGGCGTACTGGAACTCGGTGTTTTCCTTGGCCGCGCCGAAGTCACGGCGGATGGTCTTATCGGCGTAGAAGAACTGGTCCTGACCATAGGGGGAGATCAGGCCGCCGATGAAGGAAAACACGAACATGAAAACCAGGATGACCAGACCGGTGACGGCCATGCGGTTGCGGATGAAGCGCTTGGCCACCAGCATACCGGGAGAAAGGACCTTAACACGACGGTCATCGTTCAGAGAATACTGCTCCTGAGCAGGCTCCTGGTCGGCGTGCTTCATTTCCTCGCGGATCTCCTCACGGATCTCCTGCTCGGCCTGCTGCTCATTGATCTTATCTTTGCGATCTGCCATTTTACTTCCTCCTCCCTTCTTAAGCGATGCGTACCCGCGGATCCACCACGGCGTACAGAATATCAGAAATCAGGTTGCCCAACAGGGTCAGCACGGCCATGAATACCAAGTAGAACATGGAGAACGGAATGTCGCCGCCCACCATGGACTGGTAGGAAATGTAGCCGATGCCGGGGATGGAGTACAGCGTCTCGGTGATCAGTGCACCGGAGAACAGGCCGGGCAGAGAACCGCCGATGATGGTGACCAGGGGGATCAGGGTGTTGCGGAACGCATGGTGATAGATGACCTTGCGCTCGGACAGACCCTTGGCCCGGGCCGTGCGGATGAAGTCAGCGTTGAGCACCTCCAGCATGTTGGTGCGGGTGTAACGCATGAGGGAACCGACACTGATAACCACCAGGGTGACGATGGGCAGAACCAGATGATGTCCCATGTCCAGGAGCTTCCCGAAGGCCGAGAGCTGCTCGTGATTGCGGCCGGTGAGACCATACAGGTCGAACCAGCCCAGCTTCACGGAGAAAACCAGCTTCAGCAGAGAAGCAAAGAAGAAGGTGGGCAGCGAAATACCGGCCAGAGCCAGCACCGAAATGACATAGTCCGTCTTGCTGTACTGCTTGGTGGCGGCAATGACGCCCAGGGGGATCGCGATGATGATCTCCAGCACGAAGGCGATAAGGCCCATGAAGAAGGAGATCCACACGCAGCTGTTGAATACTTCCGTGACGGGTTTGGTCCACAGCCAGCTGTCGCCGAAGTTGAAGGTCAGCATCTGACCCAGCCATTTGAAGAAGCCGGGAACAATGCCCACGTCCAGATTGTACATTCTGGTGAGCTGCTCCATCCACTCCTCAAAGGACTTGGAGTTGGGCTGCATGGACTTCTGACGCGCCATAGCCTCCACGTAGGACGTGGGGAGACAGCGCATCAATGCGTAGATGACGAATGCGACAAGGAACAGGATGACGATTGAGATTAGAATTCTTTTGATGATGTATTTGCGCACTGATAACCCTCCGATCTGATGATACAGTGATGCAGATTGGCGGAACACGTCTGTTCCGCCCCTCCCTATAGACTACCCACTGCACATCAAGCAACACCCCCGGCCCCGCCCGGGTCGCTCCTTGATATGCAGTCGGGGCACCCCCCGGCGGCCGGAGCCGCCGGGGCGTACCTTGTGACTTAACCTATGTTGTCGTACAGGTCTTGGGTGCGGAACTTTGTCAGTTCAGCTCGATCTTCTCGACCTCGCTCAGCCAGCCATAGAAGGTGGTGATGTCGGGGGTAACAGTGTTCATGTTGACACGCTGGGTGGAGAAGATGATGGCGTTCTGACGCTGATAGACAGGAACCTCAACGGCCCAGTCAACGATGATGTCCAGGCAGGACTTGTACAGAGTCTTACGATAGCTCTGGTCCAGAGAAGCGCGGGCATCCAGGATCAGCTGGTTCAGCTCGGCATCGTTGATGTCGTACATGTAGTTGGAGCCGCCGGCAGCCTTGCCGTCCATGCCGGAGAAGTAGATCTGATACATATCAGGATCCACGGTGGCGCCCCAAGCGGCAGCAAACATGTCAGCCTGGTCGGCCTCGATGGTATCCCACAGCTGCGTGCTGTCGGACAGGTCGGTGACGATCAGGTGCACGCCGATCTTCTCCAGAGCCTTGGAGGCCTCGGTGAGGATCATGAAGGAGGGGTGATCGCCCTTGCCGTCGGCGGGGATCAGGGCCTCGCGCTCGATGGCGTAGTTAGCGGTATCCATACCACCCTCGGGGTTGGAGACGACCTTGCCGTTCTCGACCTTGCAGCCGGCGGCCTCGAAGAAGGTCAGGGCAGCCTGCAGGGCGGCCTCATACTTCTGCTCGTCGGTCATGTCGGAGGTATAGATGTCCTTACCCTGAGCATCCACAGAGAAAGCGACCTTGTAGCCAGGGTCGGCAGCCTGAGGAGCAGCCCAAGAGGTGTTGGAGATGGGGTAGTTGATGACGGAAGCGCGCTCGCCATAGTAGGACTCGATGGCGACGGTGCGGTAAGCAGCCAGAACGGTGGCGAAAGCCTTACGATAAGCCTTGGAGGCATCGGAGCCGGGCTCATTGTTGACGTTCATGGTGTTGGCGCTCATGCCGATGTAACCATAGCCCAGGTTATCCACGGTATCGGTGGTGATGGCGGGGCCGTTGACATCGTCGTTCTTGTTGGCAGCCTTGATGGCGTCCACGGTGGTGGAGCTGAAGGAAGGATCGGTGATATCCACGGTGCCGGTGACGACGCCGTTCAGCTTATCGTCTTCCTGAGTCTGCAGGAAGTTGACATACTTGGTCTTGGGGGCGCCCAGATAGTAGGAATCGTTAGCCTCGAAGTTAACGGTACCATTCTCGAACTTGATGAACTTGTAGGGGCCAGCACCCAGGGGGGTGCTGGTCTTCTCGCGAACGTGGCTCAGATCGCCCTTGTCAAAGCCGAACTGGTTGTTCTCGTAGTTGTACTTGGTCTTGTCGCCATAGTAGTGCATGGGGGCGATGGTCACACCCAGCTGATAGATGGCGGTGGCGTCGACCTGGGTCAGGGAGACGGTCATGCTGTAGTCGCCGGTCTTCTTGATGCCGGAGATGTTGGCAGCAGAGGTGCCGGTCTCGATACCCTTGGTGTACTTGGTCTCGTAGTCGTTCAGCAGGCTGGTGAAGGTGGTGCCTTCGGGCTTCTCAGCGTCGACAGCCTCGGCCAGGGAGGGATACTTGGCGACGATGGCGTTGAAGGCATCAGCCTCGGTAGCATCGGCGGGCAGCTCGAAGCCCCAGTTGGCCATGCAGGCGGAAACGGAATCGCCCTCGGCGTTAGCGCCCTGGGCAATGCAGTACTGCATGATGGCCTGGACGAACTTCACGCCGGCCTGATCCACGTCAGCCCAGAAGGCAGTCTGATCCGCCTCTTTCCACTTGGAGAAGTCGGTGTTGTCGCGGCCGGCAGCCAGCATCAGGTTGTACAGGGTGTCCATACCGGAACGGTAAGCATCCATGCCCTCGATGGGCAGAGCAAACAGGGTGCTGTTGCCGTCGTAGGTAGGATCGCACAGGACGTACATGGAGAAGATGACGTCATCGATGGTGATAGGCTCGCCGTCGGAGAACTTCAGGTCCTCGCGCAGCTTGAAGTTGTAGTCCACAGTGCCATCGGTGTTCTCCACGATCTCGCAGTCAGCGGGACCATAGTAGGTGTAGTCGGTGCCATTGTAGGCCTTGGTTTCGCCTTCGATACCCTTCATGATGATGGAGCCCTGGCGATCGCTGTTCAGCAGGCCGATAGCGGTCATCGTCCAGACGTCCTGGTCATAAGCGGTCTCGGAGAAGAAGGGGGAGAACTTGCTGTTGAACGGGGAATAACCCACGACCAACGGGGTGTCGCTGTTCTGCTTGCCTTTGTTGCCGCAGCCAACGAACAGGCCCAGGCACATGACAGCGCAAAGTACCAGAGCCAAGATACGGGTAGCTTTCTTCATTGGAATCCTCCTTAAATATTTTTGAACGCGGGCAGAAGCCCGGAGTTCACAAAAGAAATTGGTGGATCACGCCTGAGGCGTATCCAGGTCCCGGGCGGGGAGCTTTTCCCATTTCAGGGTCAGCATATACCGCCACAGGAGCCACGCTCCCCCGGCCACCAGCGCCTTCAGCGCCAGGTAGGCGATCACGGAGGCCACGCGGCCGCCGGAGCCGTTCATCACCAGGTACAGCACCATGGTCACGAAGCCCAGCCCCGCGAAGATCATGCAGAGCATGGCCCGGTGGGGCAGCGCCTGCACGCTCTTTTTATAAATGTACTCCCGGATGGGTTCCTCCGCCTTCCGCAGCCGGAGCACCGCCCAGATCACGCTGACCGCCGCCGCGGCCTCGCAGATATAGGGGAGGATGACGTACCAGCAGTTCAGCATGGCGGGGGCGTCGCTGCAGCCGCCGGCCACCACGGCCAGCACGACGGCAACGCTCAGTCCCAGCAGCTCCCGCTGGACCCGGTCGCGGCTGCGGCCCTGGTCCACATAGGAGTAGTGGGCGCCGGTATATACATAATCACCGGCAAGATTCACATGGAAATCGTTGAGATGGGCACGGCGTCCGCCGCGCTTTTTATTCTTTTCTGCCATGATCTTTCCTTTGGGGACGGCTGGGTGCGTCCACGGCTCGCTGTCCACTACGCACCAGTCTGTTCGCCGATGGCGGACGGTTTTTGTGCATTTTACTTATCGCCGCCCAGGATTAAAATGTTTTCCTAATTGTATCATGAAACAGTAGATTTTTCAACACTAAGATTAAACTTTCTGTGAATATTCCAAAAAAAATGACAATTATCCATTTTCTTTGTATTTTTATTCTCTTGCGCCGGATTTTCTGCTGTTTTTATCCGCTAACTTTCGCCGCGGATTAACGGTTAACGATTATATCTCGCAGATGTTTTCGGTGAACAGTTAGGTCAATTCGATCATGTTGTGGCAGAGCTGATAGTACTTCCCCTTCTGGTCCAGCAGCTCCTGGTGGTCGCCCCGCTCGATGATCCGCCCCTGCTCCAGCACCATGATGGCGTTGGCGTTGCGGACGGTGGAAAGCCGGTGAGCGATGACGAACACGGTGCGCCCGGCCATCAGGCCGTCCAGCCCCTGGCCGATGAGCTTCTCGGTGCGGGTGTCCACGGAGGAGGTGGCCTCGTCCAGAATCAGCACCGGGGCCCGGGACACCGCCGCCCGGGCGATGGCCACCAGCTGGCGCTGGCCCTGGCTGAGGTTGGCGCCGTCGGAATAGAGGACGGTGTCGTACCCCCGGGGCAGGTGGGAGATGAAATAGTGGGCGTTGGCGATCTTGGCGGCCTCCATGCACTCCTCATCGGTGGCGTCCAGGCGGCCGTAGCGGATGTTCTCCATGACGGTGCCGGTGAACAGGTGGGTGTCCTGCAGCACGATGCCCAGGGAGCGGCGCAGGTCGTCCTTGCGGATGTTGCGCACGTCGATGCCGTCATAGGTGATGGAGCCGGCCTGGATATCGTAAAACCGGTTGATGAGGTTGGTGATGGTGGTTTTTCCCGCGCCGGTGGAGCCGACGAAGGCGATCTTCTGGCCGGGCTTGGCGTACAGGGACAGGTCCCGCAGCACCGGCTTTTCCGGCACATAGGCAAAGTCCACATGATCAAAGCGTACATCGCCCCGCAGGGGCACCAGGGTGCCGTCCGGCATACGCCAGTGGTAGTCGTCGCCCTTCTGCTCCAGGGTCACCTGGCCCTGGTCCTCCTCGGGAGGCAGGTCCAGGATGCCAAAAATCCGCTCGGCACCGGCCAGGGCCATCATCAGGGCGTTGAACTGCTCGGAGATCTGGCTGACGCGGTCGGCAAAGGTGCGGACATACTGCAAAAAACCGATGAGGATGCCGCCGGCCCCCTCCCCTGTCAGCCACAGGACGCCCACCGCGCAGGTGATGGCGTAGAAGATGTGGGACAGGTTGTTGAGAATGGGGCCCACCATGGAGGTGACGGTGGTGGCGGTGGTGGAGGCCTTGCACAGGTCCTGGTTGATGACGTCGAACTGCTCCATGACCTTCTTTTCGTGGGTAAACACCTTCACGTCACGCTGGCCGGTGATCATCTCCTCCATATAGCCGCTGACGGCGGCGGTGAGGCGCTGCTGGCTGGCGTAGGTGCGCTTGCTGATTTTGGTGGTGACCCGCACCACCAGCACCACGATGGCCCCCAGCACCACCATGATGGCAAACAGCCGCATGGACAGGGCCAGCATCATGGCAACGGTGCCCACCAGGGAGGTGATGGAGATGGCCAGCTGGGTGATGCTGTGCTGCAGCAGCTCGTTGGTGGCCTCGATGTCGCTGGTGTAGTAGCTCATCAAGGCGCCGGTCTTGTTTTCGTCGAAGAACCGCACCGGCTGGCGCTGCATGGTGTCGAACAGCTCCGTGCGCAGCTGCTTCATGATGATGGCGCTGCACTCCAGCATCAGGCGGTTGAGCAGATAGTTGGTCAGGGCCGACAGCAGGTACAGCCCCGCCAGGCCCAGAATCAGGCTGATGTACTTGGCGTAGGTCTCGTTGGGGGCTGCGCCGCTGCTCTCCAGCAGGTTGGTCAGGGGCTTCATGCAGTAGGCGGCCCCGATGGTGGCCGCCACATAGGCCAGAATCGACAGCATGGCCGCCGTCAGCAGCAGGCGGCAGTGCTTGAAGTAGCACACCAGCCGCCACAGGATGGCGAAGGGGTTCTCTACCTTTTTATTATATTTCTGCAGGTCAACTCGCGGCATGATCCACCGCCCCCTCTCTCATCTGGCTCTCGTACACGTCACGGTAAATATGGCTGCGTGACAGCAGCTCCTGATGGGTGCCCATGTCCGCCAGACGCCCCTGGTCCAGCACCACGATGCGGTCGCAGGACATGATGGAGTTGATGCGCTGGGCGATGATGACCTTGGTGGCGCCGGGCAGGGCCGTCCGCAGACAGCGGCGGATGTGCTCGTCGGTGGCCATGTCCACGGCGGAGGTGGAGTCGTCCAGGATCAGGATTTTTGGCCGCTTCAGGATGGCCCGGGCGATCAGCAGGCGCTGGCGCTGGCCGCCGGACAGGTTGGCGGCGTTCTGCTCCAGCACCGTGTCATAGCCGTCGGGGAAGCGGTCGATGTACTCGTCGGCCCGGGCGATGGCGCAGGCGGCCTGCATCTGGGCCAGGGTGGCGTTGGGGTCTGCCCAGCGGAGGTTGTCGGCGATGGTGCCGGAGAACAGGGAGCCGTTCTGCAGCACCATGGACACGCCGCTGCGGAGATTTTCCAGGGTATACTCCCGGACGTCCCGGCCGTCCACCTTCACGGTGCCGGACAGGGCGTCGTAAAACCGGGGGATCAGGCTCACCAGGGTGGACTTGCCCTCGCCAGTGCCGCCGATGACGCCGATGGTCTCGCCGGAGGCGATGTGCAGGGTCACATGGCGCAGGGCCAGCTTGTCGGGGTCCCGGGTATAGCTGAAGCACACGTCCTCGAAGTCGATGCTGCCGCTTTCCACTGCGGCGTCGGAGGGGCCGTCGGTGATGTCAATTTCCTCGTCCAGCACCTCGTTGATGCGGACCAGGGAGGCCTGGGCCCGGGACAGGGACATGACCAGCCAGCTGATCATGGACAGGGAGTTCACCGCCATACCGGCGTAGTTCACCAGGCTCACCAGCTGGCCGGTCAGCAGGCCGGTGGTCCGGAAAATGATCTCCCGGCCGCCGAAAAACAGAATCAGCACGCTGCACGTCCACATAATGCCCATGGTAATGGGGCCGGACAGGGTAAACAGGCGGCCTGCGCCCAGCTGGGCCCGGCGCAGGTCGTCGGTGGTTTTGTCAAAGCGCTTGGACTCGTAGCCCCCCCGGACGAAGGCCTTCACCACGCGGCTGGCCACCAGATTCTCCCGGACGGCCTGGTTCATGCCGTCCATCATCTTCAGCATCCGCTTGAAGCGAGGCTGGCCCACCTTCAGCAGGATCACCATCAGCACCACCAGCAGGGGGATGCAGATCAGCAGCAGGGGCGCAAGACCCGGGGAGACGATGAAGCTCATGACCGTGGCCAGGATCACCATCACCGGGGCCCGGTACAGGGTCACCAGGGACTGGCGCATGGTGTCCCGCAGGGTGTTGATGTCCGTGGTGGCCCGGGTGATCAGCTGGGGGGTGGAGATGTGGTCGATGTTGGAGAAGGAGAAGCTCTCGATCTTCCCCAGCAGAGTGCTGCGCATATTCCGGGCGAAGCCCTGGGTGGCAATGGCGGAGCAGCGGGCGGCCAGAACGCCCATGGCCATGGACAGGCAGGCCACGCCCACCATAATGGCCCCCACCGTCAGCACGAAGCGGCTGCGGTTGGCGATGAGCTCCGGGGAAAACAGCCCCTGGAGCATGAAGGTGCTCTCCCGGTACAGGCCGCCGTCCACGATGGTGGACATGAGCATGGGGATCAGCAGCTCCAGCACCACCTCGGTGATGCCGAATATCAGAGCGGCTGCCGTCCAGCCCTTATAACGGCCCAGGACGGGGCCCAGGTGCCGGAAAAGCCCCGGTTTTTTCTGTGTCTTGATAAGACGTCACCTCTGTTTCTTTTATGCAGGATTTCTGAAGTTATACACGGCTATTATATCAGACCCCGCCGAGTTTCACAAGCGGAAAAATTCCGCGGCATTTTATCCGCCAGAATCCACAAAAAGCGCAAAAAAATGCTGCAAGCGCAGCGCTTGCAGCATTTTTTATTTGGGTGAAACTTACTTCAGCTCGACCTTGCCGCCGACTTCCTCGACCTGCTTCTTCAGAGCCTCGGCGTCCTCCTTGGACAGGCCTTCCTTCATGGTGGTGGGGGCGCCCTCGACGGCAGCCTTGGCCTCGGCCAGACCCAGACCCATGACCTCGCGGACGACCTTGATGACCTTGATCTTCTGAGCGGCGTCGAAACCGGTCAGGACCACGTCGAACTCGGTCTTCTCCTCGGCAGCGGGAGCAGCAGCGCCGGCAGCGGGAGCGGCCATGGCGGCGGCGGACACGCCGAACTCTTCCTCCAGAGCGTGGACCAGCTCGGACAGCTCCAGAACGGTCAGGCCCTTGATTTCCTCGATCATAGCAGTAATCTTCTCGGACATTTTGATAAGCCTCCTAATTGTAAGATATTTGTTTGATTTGGGTGGGGCGGAGAGGCCCCGGGGTGGTGCCGGAATTTATTCGGCGGCGGCTTCCTCGGCGGGAGCGCCGTCCTTCTCGGCGATCTGCTTCAGCACACAGGCCAGAGCAGAGATGGGGGCCAGCATGGTGCCCAGAACCTGGGCCTGCAGCACGGGCAGAGCGGGGATGGAAGCCAGAGCATTCACGGTCTCCAGGGAGACGACCTTGCCTTCCATAAAGCCGCCCTTGATCTCGAACTTGCCATTGAGCTTCTTTGCATAGTCAGCGATGACGCGGGCAGGGGCGACGGGATCGTCCATGCACACGGCCAGAGACGTGGTGCCGTTGAGCTGATCGTCCAGCTCGTTGAGACCCACGTTGTTGAATGCAAAGCGCAGCAGGGTGTTCTTGATGACAGCGTATTCCACGTTGTTCTCGCGGCAGTCCGCGCGCAGAGCGGTGTCCTCTGCCACGGTGATGCCCTTGTAATCAACGATGACACCGGCGGCTGCATTCTGCAGCTTCTCGGTCAGCGCCGCCACGATGGCCTGCTTTTCGGACAGAACTTTTGCGTTGGGCATTCTTTGATTTCACCTCCGGAAAAAATGTCGGTGCGTTCAAAAAGAAAACCGTCCCTGTATCCAAGGACACAAGGACGGTGTAAAGCAATCGGAAACGATTTGCCATCCTCGGCAGGACTTACGGCTTGCGCCACCTGCTGTCTTTGGAACGCATCTGGTATTATATCAGGGGCGTGACGGTTTGTCAAGCCGAAGATATCAAATGTTTCAGCCGGTTTTTTACAGCTGCTTGTTGGCGTTCATCTTGACGCCGGGGCCCATGGTGGAAGCGGCCACGCAGGACTTGATATACTGGCCCTTGGCGGCGGCGGGCTTGGCCTTGATGATGGCGCCCAGCAGAGCGGTATAGTTCTCATACAGCTTGTCCGCGCCGAAGGAAACCTTGCCGATGGGGCAGTGGATGATGTTGGTCTTGTCCAGACGATACTCCACCTTACCGGCCTTGACTTCCTTCACGGCCTTGGCCACGTCGGGAGTGACGGTGCCGGCCTTGGGGGAGGGCATCAGGCCCTTGGGGCCCAGCAGCTTACCCAGACGGCCCACAACGCCCATCATGTCGGGGGAAGCGACGACCACGTCGAAGCCGAACCAGTTTTCCTTCTGGATCTTCTCGACCATATCCATATCACCGACGAAGTCGGCGCCGGCCTCGCGGGCAGCGTCGGCCTTGTCGCCCTTGGCGAACACCAGGACGCGGGCGGTCTTGCCGGTGCCGTTGGGCAGGACGATGGCGCCGCGGACCTGCTGGTCAGCGTGGCGGGAGTCGACACCCAGCTTCACATGCAGCTCGACGGTCTCGTCGAACTTGGCGGATGCGGTCTTGCAGACCAGCTCCAGACCCTCCTTGGGATCATACAGGGTCCCGCGGTCGATCTGCTTGGCGCTTTCTTTATACTTCTTACCTCTAAACATCTCTTACACCCTCCTTATTCGCCCACGACGACGCCCATGGAACGGGCGGTGCCGGCGATCATGCTCATGGCTGCTTCCAGGGAAGCGGCGTTCAGATCGCGCATCTTCAGCTCGGCGATCTTCTGGACGGAGGCCTTGGAGATGGTGGCCACCTTGGTCTTGTTGGGCACACCGGAGCCGGACTCGATGTTGCACTCCTTCTTGATCAGCACAGCCGCGGGAGGCGTCTTGGTGATGAAGCTGAAGGAACGATCGGAGTAGACGGTAATGACCACGGGGATGATGAGGCCCATGTCATTCTTGGTGCGCTCGTTGAACTCCTTGGTGAATGCCTGAATGTTGACACCGTGCTGGCCCAGAGCGGGGCCGACAGGGGGTGCGGGGGTCGCTTTGCCTGCAGGAATCTGCAGCTTTACATAACCAACAACTTTCTGTGCCATGGATAGGCACCTCCTTCATAAAAATGTGGTAGCGGCCGGTCGATACCGGAAACCGCTTTTGGCGAGACGGATACCGTCTCTCCCACTTGCGCCGGAGGGAATGCTCCGGCCTGCCGCGCAGAGACTGCTGCGCCTCAGTGCAGAACCTCCACCTGATCGAGCTCCAGCTCGATGGGGGTTTCTCTGCCGAACATGAAGACCGCCACCCGGACCTTGTTCTTCTCGGGGTCGATCTCCTCCACGGTACCGGTGAAGCTGGTAAAGGGGCCGTCCGTGATCTTCACGGTGTCGCCCACGTTGTACAGCACCACGATCTCGTGCTTTTCCACGCCCAGGGCCGCCACCTCGTCCTCCGTCAGGGGGATGGCCTTGTTGGCCTCGCCCACGAAGCCGGTGACGCCTCGGATGTTGCGGATCAGATGCCAGGTGTCATCTGTCAGGATCATCTTGATGAGGACGTAGCCGGGAAATACCTTGCGCTCCACTTCCTTCATGACGCCGGACTCGGTGACCTCGGTGACGGTTTCCATAGGAATCTCCATCTTGAGGACCATATCGGACATGCCGCGGTTGACCACGGATTTCTCGATGGCCGCCTTCACGGCGTTCTCGTAGCCGGAGTAGGTGTGGATCACATACCATTTCGCGTTTTCAGCCATGCCGCACTTCCTCAGCCGGTGAAAGCGCCGATGAGGGTCTTGATCAGCAGCACCGCCACGCCGTCGAAGATCCAGATGCAGGCGCCCACTGCAACAGAGCACAGCAGCACCGTTCCGGTGTTCTTGGCGGTGGTCTTGCCGTCAGGCCAGACGACCTTCTTCAGTTCGCTTCTCATCTCGCGGAACCACTTGCCGTGGTCCTTCTTGACCTTTTTTTCCTCTGCCATCGTGCTATCTCCTTCCAATTACTTGGTCTCGGTATGGACCGTATGCTTTCTGCAGAAGGGGCAATACTTGTTCATTTCAAGACGGTCAGGGCTGTTCTTCTTGTTTTTCATCGTGTTGTAGTTTCTCTGCTTGCACTCGTTGCATCTTAAAGTGATCTTCACGCGCATCTAACGGCACCTCCTTATTAGATTGGCGGCCGGCGAAGGCCGCTCTCTGCCTCCCTGCCGGACAGGGCGTCTCTCCCGCGCCGAAGCGAAAAGCGCGCAAAAAGAAAGCCCCATACTCACAGGTAATGTTGATTTTATCACACGGGCAAGTGTCCGTCAAGGTCTTTCCGGAAGAAAATTTCGGTTTTTTCGGAGAATTTGCTTCCGCAGCCCCTCTATTCGGGCACTCTTTCATAGGACACGGGCTCCCCGTCCCGGAACGTCACCGTGAACCCGGTGCCGGGCTTCACGGAGTAGTCGTACCGCCCGCCGCCGAACCAGGTCATCATCAGCCCCGCCGTGACGCCGCCGTGGACCACGCACACGGCGTCCTCCCCCGACGCCAGCACCTGAGCCATGGCGGCCCGGTTCCGCTCCAGCACCTGGGGGGCGCTTTCGCCGTTGGGGCAGACGTTGTGCTCCACGTCGGTGATCCACGCCTGATAGGCCGCCGTGTCCTTCAGCTCCTGATAGCTTTTCATCTCGAAATCGCCGAAGTTCATCTCCTGCAGCCCCGGCAGCTGCTGATGGGCCACGGGGCCGTAGATGGCCTCCAACGTCTGCTCCGTCCGCAGCAGGCCGCTGGTGTAGTACCGGGCGGCCCGGGGATAGGCCGCTGCGTTTTCGTGCAGCGCCGCCAGGGATTCCGGCAGGGCGGGGATATCCGCCGCCCCGTAGTACAGGTCCCGGCGGCTGCCGTCGGTTTCTCCGTGGCGCAAAAGGGTCAGCTTCATTTCAATTCCTCCGTCAGTCCGCAAAATATCCGGTACACATGACCGGTCTGCTCCGCCAGCTGCCGCAGCAGCCGCCCGTGGCGCTCCCGCCAGGCCCGCTCCCCGGCGTCTATGGGCACCACGCCGCTGCCGATCTCCCGGGCCACCACTACCTCCGCCGCCAGCAGCAGGGGCAGGGCCGCCTCCGGGGCCTCCTGCCGGGTCAGGGCCTCCAGGTGCACATAGCACCGGGCAGGAACGGGGGCGCTTACCGCCAGGTCGCAGATATCCTCCGCCGCCAGGTCGTATTTTTCCGCCGCGAAGGTACACTTTCCCTGGTACGCGCCGCCAATGATCAGATCCATCCTCTCACCTCCACAGAATCGCCGCCCCGCAGCCGCACAGCTCGCCGATGGTCAGGGCAAAGCCGGAGATATCCCCGGACATGCCATCCAGATTCCGGAAGCCGTACCACACCGCCAGGCCGTACCCCACGGCGGCGGCCAGAGGGCCGAAGCTCCCGTCCAGCCACAGGGGAAGGCCCACGGACAGGGCCAGCAGCACCCACAGCGCCGCCCCATAGCCGCCCCGGGCGGGGCCCATGGCGGCATACTGGCTGGTGCCCATGGGCCGCAGCCCCAGCACCGCCAGCCCTGCGCAGGCCCGGGTGGCCGCCGGGATCAGCAGCAGGGCCAGCCAGGATACGTCCTCCGCCGCCAGGAACAGGCTCCACTGGCCCATGGCCAGCAGCACCATGCAGATCACGGCGAAGGCCCCGCAGTGGGAGTCCTTCAGGATCCGCTGCCGGGTGGCCAGGTCCCGCCGGGACAGCACCGCGTCGCACACGTCCATGTAGCCGTCCAGGTGCATGAACCCGGTCACAAGCCAGGGTGCGGCGGCACACACCGCCGCCCGCACCGGCCCCGGCGCGCCCCGCAGCAGAAGCCACGCCCCGGCCCATACGCCTCCGGCCAGCAGGCCCACCAGGGGCATGCACACCAGCATTTTCTGCCGGGCGCTTTCGCTCCATATTTTCCTGGGGCAGGGAATGGCCAGGAACATACCCCAGGCCATGAAAAATCCGCAGATCCAATCACGCATCCGGCAGCGCCCCCTTCCATACCCGGACGCAGCCCGCCGCCAGCTCCGCCACCGCGTCAAATTCCGCCGCCAGGGCCCGGCAGATCTCCGCCAGCCCCCGGCGATAATGCTCCGTCCACGGCTCATAGGTCACGCCGTCCCGCCACAGCTCGTCGCATACGCACACGAAGTGCCGGGGATACCGGCTGACGGTCAGCAGTTCCCGGGCCGTCCGGGCGGCGGCTGCGGCGTCCGGCTGCGGGCCGGAGAACATCTGGCACGCCAGGCACGCCGTGACGCTGTCGAACAGCACCGCGCTTTCCCGGGGCACCAGCGCCAGGCCCTCCGGCAGGGCACGGCCCCGCTCCAGGGTCCCGAAGCCCCAGCCGTCCCGCTCCGCCAGGTGGCGGCGGACGATGGCCCGGTCCTCCGTGTCCCGGGGCTCCAGGGTGGCCCAGTAGATCATGGGCCCGCCATCGGCCAGCTGCCGGGTCAGCCGCTGGCCCAGCATACTCTTTCCGCTTTTGCTGCCGCCAAGAAGTAGAATTCTCATGATTTGTCCACCGTGAATGCGTCCCCCTGCCGGATGGGGGCCAGATATCCGTCCTCAATGGCCGCCTCCGGGAAGGTGGCCATATGGTTCAGCACCGCGCAGGCCCCCTGCATCACCCGGAACAGCAGCGGGCAGCCGCTGCCCTCGCCCAGCCGCATACCCAGCAGCAGGCACGGCTCCAGCCCCAGCTCCCGGGCTGCCAGGCGATACCCGATCTCATAGGAGGCGTGGGACAGAAACAGTACATCCCGGACCCGGGGACACAGGCGCACGGCGCACAGGGCTGCCACGATGGAGATATATCCGTCCACCGCCGCCGCCAGTCCCTCATGGGCGCAGCCCAGAAACAGCCCCGTCATGGCGGCAATGTCCAGGCCACCTACCGCCGCCAGAACGGCCACCGGGTCGCCGGGGTTCGGATGATGCAGGGCCAGCGCTTGCCGCAGCACCCGCTTTTTCGTCTCGAAGCCCCGGTCCGTCAGGCCGCCGCCCCGGCCGGTCACCTCCTCCACGGAGGCCCCGGTCAGCGCCGCCAGCACCGCGGCGGAGGTAGTGGTGTTGCCGATGCCCATTTCCCCCACGCCCACGGCGTCTATGCCCTCGGCCTTTGCCTGCCGGGCCAGGTCCAGCCCCACGGCCAGGGCGTCCAGGGCCTGCTGCTCCGTCATGGCGGGCTCCACGGCGATATCGCCGGTGGAAAACCGGATTTTCCGGTCCAGCACCTGGGGGCAGGGCACCGGCGTCCGGATGCCCACGTCCACCACCTGCACATCGTCGCCGAAGTACGCCGCCAGGGCGGACATGCCGGTTTTGTGCCGGGTCATGTTCACCGCCTGCTGCACCGTCACGGACTGGGGGGCACAGGATACGCCCTCCGCCACCACGCCGTTGTCCGCCGCCAGCACCGTCACCCGGCACCGCCGGACCTCCGGCCGGGCCGTCCGCAGGACCCCCGCCAGCCGGATGGACATATCCTCCAGCGCCCCCAGACTGCCCGGGGGCTTGGCCAGCTCCGCCTGCCGCCGCCGGGCGGCGTCCATGGACTCCCGGTCTGCCGGGAGAATGGACTCCATATATGCTGTCAATTCTTGCCTTGTCATGTGTTCGCTCCGTATCCGTGTTCCCGCAGCCACGCAAGAGACGGGCCGCAGTCCTGATTTTCCAGTGTAAAGGTGGCCTCCGGGCACAGCTCCAGGATGGTGTCCAGCACCTGCTCCATAGCCAGGGTCCCCTGGCCCAGGGGGTCGTGGAGGTCATCGTGCCCCGCGTTGTTGTGCAGGTGGACGTGCCGAAGCCACGGGGCCATGGGGGCCACCCATTCCAGAGGCGGCGCCCGGCTGACGAAGGTGTTGGCGTGGCCGATGTCCAGGCACAGGCCCAGCCGGGGATCGTCCACCTGCCGGGCGATATCCGCCAGCAGCCGGGGCTGCGGCTCCATGACGTTTTCCAGGGCGACGGTCATATCCGGCGGCAGCTGCCGCAAGAAGTCCCGCCAGAAGAGCACCGACTGCTCCACATACCACTCCGGGAAGTACACCTGGGGCACGAAGCCCCCGTGGATCACCAGCCGCCGTACTCCCAGGTCTTGGGCCATATCCGCCGCCTGGCGGTAGCGCTTTTCCGTCACCTGCCGCACCAGCGGGTCGATGGCGCAGGGGGCCAGCTCGGCAAAGGGGGCGTGGAGCCAGAAGCGCTCCACTCCGGCCATGTCCCGCCGGACGGCGGACAGCACCGCCGGGTCCTCCAGATTGGGAGCATAGCAGAACGCCGCAATCTCCAGCCCCAGCCCGTTTTCCCGGGCCAGGTCCGCCGCCCGGCCGTCGATGCCGGACAGATACAGACGGTCCCACAGGGCTTCCCGTCTCATATGCGCATCCCCCTTCTTTATTAAATATGTAACAGCCGTCCCGCCAACCGACCGGAGGCCCAGGCCCACTGCAGGTTGAAGCCCCCGCAGTCGCCGTCGATATCCAGCACCTCGCCGCAGGCGTAGAACCCCGGCACCAGGCGGCTCTCCATGGTCCGGGGGTCGAACTCCCCGGTGCGCAGGCCCCCTGCGGTGACCTGGGCCTGGTCAAAGCCGCAGGTGCCGGTGATGGGCAGGGCAAGGTCCCGCACCTGGCGGCACAGGGCCTCCAGCTGCCGGTCCGTCAGCTCCGCTACCGGCTGGCTGCCGGATATGCCCGCCGCCTTGCACAGCATCCGCCCCAGCCGGGGATGGACGCCGCCGGTCAGCAGCGCACCGGCCTCCTGCCGGGACAGGGCCGTCCGCTGGCTACGCAGCCAGGTCAGGGTATCCTCCCGGCTCCACCCGGGCAGAAAATCCAGGTGCAGCGTCAGGCCGTCGCCGCCGGCGGCCACCGCCCGGGACAGGTCGAACACCGCCGGGCCGCTGACGCCGTATTCCGTAAACAGCACCTCTCCCTGACCGTCGGTCAGCGTCTCACCCTCCCGGGTCAGAGTCAGGGCAGCCTGGGCCTTCACGCCCTTGAGCCCCCGGGGGTAGGTGGGGTCGGTGCACACCTGCACCAGGGAGGGGTACAGCACCGTCCGGTGGTGGCCCAGCTGCCGGGCCAGCTGATAGCCGTCCATGCCGCCGCCCAGCTTTCCTCCGGCGGCTCCGCCTGCGGCCAGGATACACCGCCCGGCCGTGATGACGTCCCCCTCCTCGGTCCGGGCCTGGAACTGTCCGTCCAGGTGCTTCAGCTGGCGGATGACGCAGCCGGTGCGCACCCGGATGTTCTCCTGCTGCTCCAGGGCGAACCGCAGCACATCCAGCACCGATGCCGCCGCATTGCTCAGGGGATACACCCGGCCGCCGGGCTCCGTTACGGTGACCAGGCCCAGCTGCCGGAAGAAGTCCAGGGTCCCCGCCGCCGACAGCTCCGGGTCCTCCAGGGCGAAGCGGCAGAAGTCCGGCTCCTCCCCGTGATAGCGGTCCGGCAGGGCGTATTCGTTGGTGAGGTTGCAGCGGCCGTTGCCGGTGGACAGCAGCTTCCGGCCCACCCGGGCCTGCCGCTCCGCCAGCACCACCTGATGGCCCTGCCGGGCCGCCGTCAGGGCCGCCGCCATCCCCGACGCACCGCCGCCGATGATGAGCACGTTCATCGCTCCGCCTCCAGCCGCTTCCGGGTCAGATACCCCTCCAGCATCAGGGCCGCCGCCACGGCGTCCACGGTTTTCTTCCGCTTTTTGGCGTTCTGGCCGTTATTGAACAGGATGTTGTGGGCGTCGATGGTGGTGCGCCGCTCGTCCCAAAGGGTCAGCGGCAGGCCCGTCAGCTCCTTCAAGGTCTCGCCGAAGGCGGCGGCCTTCTCCGCCCGGGGCCCCAGGGTGCCGTCCATGTTCTTGGGATAGCCCAGCACCAGCTCCCCGACCCCGTGCTGGGGGATGAGGGCGGCGATCTCCTGGGCCACCACCTCCGGCCGGCGGCTGTTGATAACGGTGGAAAAGCCCGCCAGCGTCCCGGTGGCGTCGGAAATGGCAATGCCGGTGTGGGCGTCGCCGTAGTCTATGGCCATGATCTTCATGGGAAGTACCTCGCTTTTTTGTCATTCCTTTCTATCATACACGATTTTTCCCCGGCCTGCAACAAAATAAAGACGGTCCAAAAAGGGCTTTGCCCTTTTTGGACCGTCCTGTCAAAAATCTTTTTTGACAAGCTGCGTTTTTATTCCTCCGCCCCGGCGGCGGGCAGGGTCAGCGTCACCTTGAACAGGTCCCCGTCGATGGTCAGGCGGAAGCCGCCGCCCTGCAGGGACATGAGGCTGGTGGCGATGGACAGGCCCAGGCCGCTGCCCTCGGTGGAGCGGGAGCTGTCCCCCCGGACGAAGCGCTCCGTCAGCTCGTCGGCGGAGATGTTCAGGGGATAGCGTGAGATGTTCCGGACCACCATCCGGGCGGTGTCCCCCTCCCTCTCGGTGGTGAGATACACCCTTGTCCCGGGCATGGCGTATTTGCAGATGTTGCTCATCAGGTTGTCCAGCACCCGCCACAGAAGCCGCCCGTCGGCCATGGCCGCGGCTCCCGGCTCACACAGCGACAGCACCGGCTCCAGCACCTGCTTTTCCAGTCTCTGCTGATACTCGCCGCACACCTGGCTCAACAGCACGTTCAGGTCCGTGGGGGCCAGGGACACCGGGATGTTCCCGGTGGACGCCCTGGAGGCCTCCACCAGGTCCTCCGTCAGCTTCCGCAGCCGCTGGGACTGCCGGTCCAGCACCTCCAGGTATTCCCTTGCGCTGTCAGAGGGCATCTCCTCCTTTTTCAGCAGGTCCACATAGTTGACGATGGAGGTCAGGGGCGTTTTGATGTCGTGGGACACGTTGGTGATCAGCTGGGTTTTCAGCCGCTCGGACTTCATCTTCTCCTCCACCGCCTGCTGGATGCCCTGCTGCACGGAGTTCAGGTTGGCCGCATGGCGCTTCAGCTCCGGCAGCGCCCCCCGGCTCAGGGTGATGGGATGGGAGAAGTCCCCCTTGGCCAGGTTTTCGCCCCCCTGCTGCAGCTTCCGCAGGGCCAGCACCTGCCACATGGCCGCCCCCAGAATCAGGATATGCAGCGCCAGATACACCGCCAGCTCTGCCTCGTTGAGATCATACGCAAGCATCAGCAGCTCCGCCGCCATAAGGGCGACGAGCACCGCGGCGGTTTTCCAGGTAAGGGGCAGACTCAGCACCAGCACCCGCAGGTGCCGCCAGGCCCAGACCGCCCCCCGGCTCAGCAGCCGCAGCAGCCGCAGCACCACCAGGTCCGCCAGCACCATGCCGGCCTTGCACCGGGCCGTGAACGCCAGGATGAACAGGTACGCCAGGGCCACGAACACGACCTCCCCCAGGACGGACGAGGGGTAATACGAAGCATTCTCATAGATCAGCCACTCACCGGCCAGGGCCAGCACAAACACGTCCAGGGGGATCCGGTCCAGCCAGGTCAGATGGACGCCCTCATGGCCCGGCCAGTGCCCCGCCGCCGACAGAGAGAACAGCAGCGACCCCACGGCCACCACTGCGCACAGGACCGTCACCACCCACAGCCGCACCGGGTGGGGATTCCAGACATCGTAAAAATATACCATTATCAGCTCACTGACGCCGTTTACGGCGGCAACTCCGGCCAGAGGCGTCAGCAGGAAGGCCAGGGCCTTGGCCCATATGGCGCTCAGGAGCTTTTTCACTGTGCCGTCCCCTCCATTTTATACCCCTTGCCCCAGACCACCTTCAGATACCGGGGCTCGGCGGGGTTGATCTCGATTTTCTCCCGGATGTGCCGCACATGGACGGCCACGGGATTGTCCGCCGCCGGGTCCTCGTGCCACACCCGGCGGTAGATCTCGTGGGGCGAGAACACCTTCCCCGGGTGCTGCATCAGCAGCCGCAGAATGTCGTATTCCAGGGGCGTCAGGTTCACGGTGTCCCCGTCCACGGTGACGGTTTTGGCGTTGTCGTCCAGGCTGACCCCGCCGATGGTCACGGCGGAGGGGGCCGTATGGCCGCCGCCCAGGGTCATATACCGCCGCAGCTGGGACCGGACCCGGGCCAGCAGCTCCACGGGGTTGAAGGGCTTGGTCACATAGTCGTCGGCCCCCATGTTCAGTCCCAGCACCTTGTCCGTATCCTCGGACTTGGCCGTCAGCAGGATCACCGGCAGGTTGTGGCTCTGCCGCAGGCGGGTCATGGCGGTGATGCCGTCCATCCCCGGCATCATCACGTCCAGCAGGATCAGGTGCACCTCCTCCCGGTCCAGCAGCCGCAGGGCCTGATAGCCGTCATAGGCCGTCAGCACCCGGTAGCCCTCGGCGGACAGATAGATGTTCAGGGCCGACACGATGTCCTTTTCATCGTCGCAGACCAGGATGGTGTACATGGTGATCGCCTCTCATTTCTCGGATTGCACCGGCGGCAGACTGCCGGTCAGAAGGGCAGCAGCTCCTCCCGGCCCCGGCCCCGCAGGGACGCGGCGCTGACCCGGTGCTCGATGGGCTTCCACTCCCCCTTGCTGAACAGCGCCGCAAAGGAGATGGGAATATAAGTAAACATAAACAGTGGGAAGGTGAAGGCGTACAGAACCTTCTTCACCGCCTTGGTATGGATGCGCTTCCACTCGGTGACGGTGGTGATGGCCCCCAGCACAAACAGGGTCAGATACATATTCAGCAGCATCTGCCCCACGGACCACAGGGCAATGGTCAGGTCCTCCCCGTGGACGGCCCCCAGAACGGCCGCCGTCACGTTGCAGACGATGGCCGTGGCCGACAGGACGAAGGCCGGCATAATGGCCGCCGCCATGTCGTAGCAGGAGAAGCTCCCCCCGGCCGCGCCCCGCAGCAGCTTGGCGCCGTAGCCCCGGAATACCTGCAAATACCCCTTGGACCACCGCAGCCGCTGGTTCCAGGACTGGCGGAAGGTGGTGGGCTGCTCGTCATACAGTACCGCGTCGGGGCAGAAGGCGATCTTCCGGCCCCGGGTCACCTGGTCCACGGAGAACTGGATATCCTCCGTCAGCAGGTGGAAGGGCCAGGGGCCCGTCTCCTCCAGCACCCGGCGGCTGAACAGGAAGCCGGTGCCGGACACGGCGCAGCTGGTGCCCAGCAGGAACCGGGCGTGGTTGAGATACCGGCTCTCCCGCAGGAACCACAGGGCATAACCGGCGCTGATCCAGTTGTCGCCGTAGTTCTTGCTGTTGCGGAAGCTGGTGACGATGTCGTGGCCGTCGGAAAACGTCCGGTTCATGGCCTCCACATAGTTGGGAGCCAGAATATTGTCCGCGTCAAAGACGAAGTAGCCGTCGAAGCCTTGGGGATAGTCCTGCTCCAGGTGCTCCAGCAGCTCCTGCAGGGCGTAGCCCTTGCCCACCTGCACCTGGTTGAACCGCTCATACACGTTGGCCCCGGCCACCCGGGCCACCATGGCCGTGTCGTCGGTGCAGTTGTCCGCCAGGACGAAAATGGACAGCAGACCCTGCGAATACGTCTGCCCCCGGAGGCTGGCGATCAGGTCGCCGATGACCCGCTGCTCGTTCCGGGCACAGATCAGAACGGCGTACCGGTTGTCCTTGGCCGGGCCGTGGGGCCGGGCCTTCCGCAGCCAGGGCACCGGGATATACAGGAACTGATAGGTATAGCAAACGAAGAAGATAACCGCTATGACAAAATTGATGGTTTTTAACGTTTCCATAGGCGCTTTCCTTTCTCTGTGCGTACAGCGTCAAGTGTATCAAGATAATTGATACACCAAGTGTACTACATCTCCTCCGTTCTGTCAAGTGCGGAACGGAGGACGGCTGGATATGAGATGCGGCTCATCTATCCCGGTTTATGACATCCAGTATAAAGAAAAACACTTAAAGAAACAAGGGGGGAACCTTTAAGATTCCTTAAAGATGGTATAACAGTTTTGTCACCCGGCCGTCACAGTCCGATTTTTCGGACAGCGACCCTGGTATACTGAGGGCACAGTGAAAGAAATTGAGTCTGTCGAAAAACTCAGAAATCTTCCGTCATCGGAAAGGAAGATCGTTACGAAAGAAACCCATCAGGGGTGTCTTTCGTTTGCAATCACAGGTTTTTCGGAACTTTTAAGTTCTGAAAAACCGCACACAGATTGTCAAAAAAGTCTTTTTTGACAATCTGTGAAATCCCACCGGGAGGTTACGTTATGAACAAGTTTTACGATTATCTGATGCCCGATATGTCCCTGCCCGCCATCGGGGCGCTGGTGCGGTATATCCGCCGGTTCACGGCGGCCATGGGCGGCGACATCCCCGTGGAGGGCCGGATGGGGCGCTACGGCTTCTGCGCCGCCGGAGACAGCCAGCAGGTCCGGGTATACTGGGTGCAGGTGGGCCCCCAGCGGATCCCCGTGGACGCGGTGATCTGATACTGATTCTTGATTAAAAATTTAATCAAGAATCCCGTGCGCCGGGCGCACGCACAGCGTGTGAAAACACGCTGTGACGTCCCATACAAAACCTGACGCACCTTCGGTGCTATAAAAAGCTTTTCAAGCTTTTTAACAGGTTTTGGTATGAGGCATAGGACGCGCCGGGCGGCGCATAGGCTGGGTCTGAGGTGGGGACGATGATGTGCCGATTTTCACAGCTGCGCCGCAAGGAGGTCATCAACATTTGCGACGGCAGCCGCCTGGGCTGCGTGGGGGACCTGGAGCTATGCATCCCGGAGGGCACCGTCAAGGCCCTGATCGTCTTTGGCCCCTGCCGGTTCTTCGGCCTGTTCGGCCGGGGGGAGGACTACTACATCCCCTGGGACTGCGTCCAGCGATTCGGGGAGGATATCATCCTCATCGACAAGCCCTTCCAGCGCCGGGAGGGGGAAAAGAAAAAGCGGCGCTGGTAAAAAAAGCGGCTGTGCCCCAGATGGCACAGCCGTCTTTTTCAGTCTGTCAAAAAGCCTCGCTGAGTTTGCCGCCCGCAGGCGGCAAGCCTTTTTTGATAAAGCTCACAGCACCTTGGACAAAAAGCTCTGCAGCCGGGGGCTCTGGGGGTTGTCGAACAGGGCCTGGGGCTTGTTTTCCTCCATGATGACCCCCTGGTCCATAAACAGCACCCGGCTGGCCACCTCCCGGGCAAAGCCCATCTCGTGGGTGACCACCACCATGGTCATGCCGCTCTGGGCCAGCTCCTTCATCACGTCCAGCACCTCCCCCACCATCTCCGGGTCCAGGGCGGAAGTAGGCTCGTCAAACAGCAGCACCTCCGGCTCCATGCACAGGGCCCGGACGATGGCAATGCGCTGCTTCTGGCCGCCGGAAAGGCGGGAGGGGTACTCCCCTGCCCGGTCCGCCAGGCCCACCCGCTCCAGCAGAGCCATGGCCCGGGCCTCCGCCGTCTGCTGGGACTCCTTTTTCAGCAGCATAGGGGCCAGAGTCAGGTTCTTCAGCACCGTCATGTGGGGGAACAGGTTGAACTGCTGGAACACCATGCCCATTTTCATCCGCTGGCGGTTCAGGTCGGCGGCGGGGTCCGTCAGGTCCACGCCGTCCAGAAGGATTTTCCCGCTGTCCGGGGTCTCCAGCCGGTTCAGGCACCGCAGAAAGGTGGATTTTCCGCTGCCGGAGGGGCCGATGATGCACACCACGTCCCCCTTCTCGATGTCGGTGGAGATGCCGTCCAGCACGGTGACGCCGCCGAAGCTCTTGTGCAGGTCCTTAACGCTTATCACTTCTGCGCAGCCTCCTTTCCAGCAGTCCCAGCAGCTGGGTCATGCCGATGACCAGCACCAGGTACACCACGGCCACCAGCATCAGGGGGTTGAAGGAATCATAGGTGTTGTTGCGGATCAGGTTCCCGGCCCGGGTCAGGTCCTGCACCGCCACATAGCCCGCCACGGCGGTCTCCTTCAGCAGGGCGATCATCTCGTTGCCGATGGCCGGCAGGATGTTCTTCATGGCCTGGGGCAGCACGATGTGCCAGGCGCTCTGCAGCCGGGACAGGCCCAGGCTGCGCCCGGCCTCCATCTGGCCCGGGTCCACGGCGGCGATGCCGCTGCGCACCAGCTCCGCCACATAGGCCCCGGAGTTGATGCCGAAGGTGACGATGCCCACCACCAGTCCGTCGGAGGATTTGAGAATCAGAAAATAGAAGATCAGCAGCTGCACCACCACCGGGACGCCCCGGATCACCGTGGTATACACGCTGCACAGCCAGCAAAGGGGCCGCAGCAGGCGGCTGTCCTGGCCGCAGTACTTGATCATGGCCACCAATGACCCGATGACCACGCCGATGACCAAGGCCCCCGCCGTAATAATCAGGGTGTTCTTCAGCCCGTCCACCAGCAGGAGATAGCGCTGCTTCTCCACAAAGGTGGTCTCCAGCTGGGCCAGCCACCGGGCGAAAAACTGGCCGATACTCTGCAAAACTTCCATCAGCTCAGGGGAGACACATACACGGTGTCATACTCCTGGAAAATCTGCTCCACGGTGCCGTCCTGCAGCAGCTGGCTCAGGGCCTGGTTCACCTGGTCCACCAGGTCGCTGCCCTTGGCAAAGGCCAGGGCGTAAGGCTCGCTGGTCATGGCCTCGTCCAGCACGGTGAGGTTCTGCTCCCCGGCCATCTTCACGGCCACCTCGTTGTCCACCACCCACGCGTCGGCCTTGCCGCTGGTCAGGGCGGCCTGGGCGTCGATGTTGGAGGCGAAGGACAGGATCTCATACCCGTTATCCAGGCAGTAGGTCTCGGCGGTGGTGCCGGTCTGGACGGCGATGGTCTTGCCGGTAAGGTCGGCCTTGCTCTGGATGGCGCTGCCGGGATTCACCACGATCACCTGGTTGGCCAGGAAATAGGGGTCGCTGAAGTCGCAGTTTTTCAGACGGTCGGCGGTGATGCTGATGCCCGCCACACCGGCGTCATAGCGCCCGGCCTGGATGCCGGGGATGATGGAGTCGAAGTCCACCTGCTCCCACACCAGCTCCATGCCCAGCTTGTCGGCAATGGCCTGCATCAGCTTGGGCTCGATGCCCACGATGTCGCTGCCGTCCAGGGACTCGAAGGGCGGGAAGTCCGGGCTGGTGGCCACCACCAGCTGCTTCTTTTCGCTGCCGGTTTTGGTATCGGTGTCGGTATCGGTATTCTTGCTGCCGCAGGCGGCCATGGTCAGCAGCATGGCGGCGGCAAAAAACAGGCTCAGGAATTTGGTAAAATATTTCATATCAATATCTCCGTTTCTTTCATGTATGTTGTTTGTATAGAGTCAGATTCACATACATGGTCGTCGTCGGAGAATGGTATACATAGTCATATAAATGCCCTTTCAGTGAATAAAAATTGAAAACTAAATGCGATTACGGATAAAAATACTATCATATCAACCCGGTCATGTCAAGTGTTATTTGAATAAAAATACAAAAAATAACCCCATACGCATTTTTATGCGTATGGGGCCGTGCGTTATTCCTGGGGATTGGGGATGGTGACGGCGATGCCGTTGACCTCCACCCCGTCGTCGGCGGGGATGAGGATGAACCGCCGCCCGTCGATGATCCGGGCCTCCACCATATAGCTGTACTCCGGCGGCACGGTGATCTTCACCTCCGGGGTGGTGATCTGGAACTTCCCGGCCTCGATGATGTTCCGGGGGTTCAGGGCCGCGTCCTGGCCGTACTGTCTGCGGCACTGGTCCTGAAAGGCCTCCACCTTCTCCTCCGGCACGCCGCTGCCGGTGAGCACGTCCCCCACCTCCCGGACGGACAGGGTCAGCGGCTCCGGGTCCCGGCTCTCCTTGTGCTCCTGGATGCGGCCCCGCAGCTGCTCGTGGACCGCCTGCACCACGTCATAGCTGCAATCCTTCTCTAAGGTCTCCGTCAGGGCGGCGGCGAACAGGTTCTGCTGCTCCTGGGGGGACATGGGGGCCTCCTGAACGCAGAACACCGCGTCGATGACCTCCTGGTGCAGCTGGGCGGTGTCCTTGCTGTAAAACAGGGCGTTATAGATGTTGGCGGCCCGGTCGTCAAAGGCCGGGAACAGGAAGCCCAGGGCCGGGGGCTGGGCGATATGCCCGGTGGAGCTGCCCCGAAACTCCTTGTCCCGGTCGCTGTACTGCAAGGCCAGGGTGGGGTCCTTCACCGGGCAGATGGCGCACACGAAATACCGGAACACCGTCTCCGAGGCGTCGGGGACCTCCAGATCGTCCCGGCTGCGATGGGGCACGTCATAGGTATCGGCGGCCAGCAGAATCAGATAGCTGCTCTCGCCCATGTCGATGGCGTCGATGATCCGGCGGTACAGGCTCTCCCGGGCGTTGGCGTCCTGCAGCTCCGTCTGGCGCAGGGTCTGCAGCAGGCGGTGCTCGTCGCTGTCCGCCACCTGGGCGGTGGAAAACACGATGTCGATGAGGTTCCGGCCCAGGGCGCCGGACAGGGTCTTTTTCAGCAGGTTCAGATACATCTCCTGCTCCTCCTGGGACAGCAGGCCCAGCGGCGCGTCCACATAGGAGATGATCTGGCGGCTGCTGCTGACATAGCAGCCGTATACCTTGCTGATGGCGGTGCGGTCCGGCTTGAACCGCCGCCGCAGCTCGTTTAGCTCCCTCTGATTCATGACGGTATCCTCCCACGGCGCAAAGTTTCTCCCATCATAGCACGAATCTGCCGGCCGGGCAAGGAAAAATCCGCCCTTGCAAGCCGGGGCGGTATCTGCCATAATAGAGAAAAACGAGACAAAGCAGGTTTTGCATATGGATACAAACAGCAACCAGGCCCGCCGGGTGGTCATCGGCATCACCGCCCATGTGGACGCGGGCAAAACCACCCTGGCCGAGGCCATGCTCTACCGCACCGGCCGGCTGCGGAAGCTGGGCCGGGTGGACCATGGCAGCGCCGCCATGGACAGCCATCTGCTGGAGCGGGAGCGGGGCATCACCATCTTTTCCAGCCAGGCGGAGCTGCCCATCGGGAATCTGGAGGTGACTCTGCTGGACACCCCGGGCCATGTGGACTTCTCCGCCGAGATGGAGCGCACCCTGTCGGTGCTGGACTATGCCATTCTGGTGATCAGCGGCGCCGACGGCGTCCAGGCCCACACCCGCACCCTGTGGCGGCTGCTGGAGCTGTACCGGATCCCCACGTTTCTCTTCGTGACGAAAATGGACTTCGGCCGCTGCGGCCGGGGGCAGATGATGGAGCATCTGCGCCACGAGCTGGGGGAGGGGTGCGTGGACTTCACCCCCGCGGACCGGGAGCGGCGCATGGAGCAGCTGGCCACCTGCCGGGAGGATGCCCTGGAGGCGTATCTGGACGGCGGAGAGGTCCCTGACGCCCTGGTGCGGCAGCTGGTGGGGCGGCGGCTGGTTTTTCCCTGCTGGTTCGGCTCCGGGCTGAAGCTGGAGGGCATCGACGAATTTCTGGAGGGGCTGGCCCGGTATGTGGAGCCGCCGGTGTATCCGGAGACCTTCTCCGCCCGGGTGTTCAAGATCAGCCACGACCCCCAGGGCAAGCGCCTGACCCACCTGAAGGTCACCGGCGGGACCCTGCGGGTCCGGGACGCCGTGTCCTATGCCGGGCACCAGGAGAAGGCCGCCCAGCTGCGCATTTACAGCGGCGGCCGGTTCCGGGCGGTGGACCAGGTCCCCGCCGGAGGCGTGTGCGCCGTCCAGGGACTGACGGCCACCTGCGGCGGCCAGGGCCTGGGGGCGGAGGAATCCGGCGTCCGGCCGGTGCTGGAGCCGGTGATGCGCTATCGGGTGGCCCTGCCGCCGGACTGCGACAGCCGCACCCTGCTGCCCCAGCTGCGCCAGTTGGAGGAGGAGGACCCCCAGCTGCGCTTCACCTCTGACGGAGGGGAAATTCATGTGTCCCTGATGGGCCGCATCCAGGCGGAAATTCTCAAAAGCCTGGTGTCGGAGCGCTTCGGCGTGGAGATCGACCTGGACCGGGGCCGGGTTTTGTATAAGGAGACCATCGACGGCCCCGTGGAGGGCGTGGGCCACTTTGAACCCCTGCGGCACTATGCGGAGGTGCATCTGCTGCTGGAGCCCCTGCCCCAGGGCAGCGGCGTGGTGACGGCCACCCGGTGCAGCGAGGACCAGCTGGACCGGAGCTGGCAGCGGCTGATTATGACTCATTTGCAGGAGAAGGACCATCTGGGGGTCCTCACCGGCTCCGCCATCACGGATGTGAAAATCACCCTGATGTCCGGCCGGGCCCATGTGAAGCACACCGAGGGGGGCGACTTCCGCCAGGCCACCTATCGGGCGGTGCGCCAGGGGCTGATGCAGGCTAAAAGCCGCCTGCTGGAGCCGTATTACGCCTTCCGGCTGGAGGTGCCGCCGGAGCAGCTGGGCCGGGCCATCAACGATGTGCGCCTGCGCAGCGGCAGCTTCGGCACCCCGGAGGAGGCCGGGCACCTGACCCTGCTGCGGGGCCGGGTGCCGGTGACGGAGTTTGACGACTATGCCCAGGAGGTGGCGTCCTATACCGGCGGCCGGGGCCGCCTGTCCCTGGAACCGGCGGGCTACGGCCCCTGCCATGATCCGGAGGCCGTGATCGCGGCGGCGGACTATGACCCGGAGGCCGACCCGGACAACACGCCGGACTCCGTGTTCTGCGCCCACGGCGGCGGCTTCACCGTGAAGTGGGACAAGGTGCCGGAGTATATGCACCTGCCCGGCTGCCTGGAAAAGCCCCGGGAGGACGCGCCGGTGCGCCGCCGGTGCATCCGCCTGGACGATGCGGAGCTGGAGGCCATCATGACCCGGGAGTTCGGCCCCGTGCGCCGTCCCCTGTACCGTGCGCCGGAGAAGCGGGAAGCCCCTGCCGATACCGGCCTGCGGGAGATCGGCCAGCGCTGCTATGTGGTGGACGGCTATAACGTGATCTTCGACTGGGAGGAGCTCCACGCCCTGGCGGACCGGGACCTGTCCGCCGCCCGGGAGCGGCTGATGGACACCCTGTGCGGCTGGGCCGCCTTCACCCACACCCGGGTGGTGCTGGTGTTCGACGGGTACAAGGTCCCCGGCAATACCGGGGAGAAGTTCGACTACCGGGGCATCCATGTGGTATACACCCGGGAGCGGGAAACCGGCGATATGTACATCGAGCGGTTTTTGCAGCAGGTAGGGAAAAACGACCGCGTCCGGGTGGTGACCTCCGACGGGCTGATTCAGCTGTCGGCGGTGCGCACCGGGGCCATGCGCATGTCCTCGGCGGAGTTTGGCCGCCAGGTGTCCGAGGCCGCCGGCCAGATCGCGGAGATCCTGAAAACCATGCACCAGTCCGGCGGCAGCACCATCGGCCAGCGGATGAACAAAAGCTGAAAAAAGCCTGTGTATTCGGTGTGAATACACAGGCTTTTTTATATTCATCCGGCCTTGGGCGGGCGCTCCTCGGCCACCAGGTCCAGGGCCTCCTGCATTTCCTGGGCCGTCTCGCCCTCGACCTCCTGCTCCCGTATCCGGGCCGGGGACAGGGCCTTTTCGGCGGCCTCCTCCCGCACCACGGCGATATACGCCCCGGCGATCAGCGGCAGGGCGTCCACCGCCGGGCAAAGCCGCCGCATATCCACATGGAACAGGTGCGGCAGCAGCACCGTGGACATGGTGCCCAGAAAATAGATCACCAGGCACAGCAGGTGCAGCAGGGCGCTGCCGCCCTTTCCGTGGAGGGCGTCCATGACCATCTCCAGCAGGTTCATGGTCTGGGCGCTGGCCAGCACGCCGCATCGGGCCAGGATGGCGTAGCCGCCGAAAAAGCCGCCCACGGCGGCAAAGGACAGGTGCCGGTAAAAGTCCGCCCGGGGACTGTGTTTCTGATGCATGACAGAATCCTTCCGTTTCCGCGGCCATGCCGCCTCTCCAGTATAGCACGGGTTTTTCTTTTCGCAAGAGGAAAATCTGTGGGTTTCGCCGGGATTCCGGGGAAAAAACCCGGAAAATCCCGCCATTTTCCGGGAAAAAACTCTTGCACTGGGAGTGTTTTTGTGGTAAACTACTGCGTAGTAAGGAAGTGTTGACGGAGAGTGGACAGTTTGTCCGCTCTTTTTCTTGGGCAAATTTGCCCCCTTAAAAATTCCGGAAAAGACAGGAGGTCCGGCATGAAAAAGGTAACGGAGCTGGTGGCGGAGCTGGCCGCTCCCGCCGTGGCGGAGCAGGGCTGCACCCTGTGGGACGTGGAATACGTCCGGGAGGCCGGTCAGTGGTATCTGCGGCTGTATCTGGACAAGGACGGCGGCGTGGACATTCTGGACTGCGAGGCCGTCAGCCGCAAGGTCAGCGACCTGCTGGACCAGGCGGACCCCATCGAGGGCAGCTATACCTTTGAGGTGTCCTCCGCGGGGGCCGAGCGCCCCTTGAAGCGCCCCTCGGACTTTGAAAGGTTCCTGGGCTCCCCGGTGCTGGTGAAAACCTACAAGCCCAAGGACGGGCGCAAGGAGTTTGCCGGTGTGCTGGCGGGGTACGACAACGGGGCCGTGCTGCTGGATATGGGCGGGGCGGAGCCTCTGCGGTTCGAGAAGCCGGAGCTGGCCCTGGTCCGTCTGCGTGTGGAATTCTGACGATACAGTATAGAATAGGAGAAATACCATGAAATGCGAAGAAATCTTTGCCGCGCTGGAAATGCTGGAAAAGGAACGCGGTATTCCCCAGGACTTCATGATGGGCAAGATCATCCAGGCCCTGACCGCCGCCTATAAGAAGGACCACGAGGGCGTGGAGAACGTCATCGTGGACGTCAACGAGGAGAAGAAGGACCTGCGGATGTACGTGCAGAAGGAGATCGTGGAGGAGGTGGAGAACCCCGGCTCCCAGATCTCTCTGGAGGACGCCCGGGCCATGTCCGCCAAGTATCAGCTGGGCGGCGTGGTGAACATCCCCGTGAAGAACGTGGAGTTCGGCCGCATCGCCGCCGGAAACGGCAAGCAGGTCATCATCCAGGGCCTGCGGGAGGCCGAGCACGGCATGATCTATGACGAGTGGGGCTCCAAGGAGCACGAGATCCTCACCGGCACCGTCCACCGCATCGACCCCCGGGGCACCGTGCATCTGCGCATCGGCTCCGGCAACGAGGCCACCGAGGGCCTTATGGGCTCCAACGAGCAGGTCCCCGGCGAGGAACTTACCGAGGGGCAGCTGGTGAAGGTTTACCTGGTGGAGGTCCGCCGCACCACCCGGGGTCCCCAGGTGATGGTGTCCCGGACCCATCCGGGCCTGGTGAAGCGCCTGTTTGAGCTGGAGGTGCCCGAGATCTACGACGGCACCGTGGAGATCCGCTCCATCGCCCGGGAGGCCGGCAGCCGCACCAAGATGGCCGTGTGGTCCTCCGACGAGAACGTGGACCCCATCGGCGCCTGCGTGGGCCCCAAGGGCCAGCGGGTGGCCGCCGTGGTCAACGAGCTGCGGGGCGAGAAGATCGACATCATCAAGTATTCCGACGACCCCGCCGAATACATCGCCGCCGCCCTGGCTCCCGCCGACGTGGTGGAGGTGCGCCTGTCCGACGAGGGCAAGCTCTGCCGGGTCATCGTCCCCGACGACCAGCTGAGCCTGGCCATCGGCAAGGAGGGGCAGAACGCCCGCCTGGCCGCTCGTCTCACCGGGTACAAGATCGACATCAAGCCCGCTTCCTATACCGGGGAGTAAGCGATACAGGAAAGGAGGACCATCATGCAGAAGCCGCGGAAGATTCCACAGCGCATGTGCGTGGGCTGCCGGGAAAAGCGGGACAAAAAGGACCTGCTGCGGGTGGTCCGCACGCCGGAGGGCCAGCTGGTGCTGGACGCCACCGGCAAGAAGTCCGGCCGGGGCGCCTATGTGTGCCGGGACGCCCAGTGCCTGAAGAAGGCCCGGAAGTCCCGGGCGCTGGACCGGATGCTGGAGGTCAGCATCCCCGACGAGGTTTATGAGGCGCTGGAGCGCCAGATGGAAACGGAAGCATGACAGAACACATTTTATCCATGATCGGCCTGGCCAAAAAGGCCGGTCAGGTGGAGATCGGCGAGGAGCCGGTGGGCTCCGCCGCCCGGGCCAAGGACGCCCGGGTCATCCTGGTGGCCCAGGACGCCGCCGCCGGGTCTGTGCGCCGGGCCATGTCCTTCGGCCAGACCGGGGCGTGCCTGTGCCTGACGGTGCCCTTTGACAAGGACCGGCTGGGCCGTGCCCTGGGCCGCACCAGCTGCGCCATGGCGGCCATAACGGACATCGGCTTTGCCGAGGCCATCGTCAAAAAGCTGGCGGCGCTGGACCCGGAGCGATACGCCCCGGCGGCCCAGCGGCTGGAGGTGAAGGCCCTTCGCGCGGCCCAGCGCCGGGCGGAGCAGGCCCAGCATGAAAAGAATCTGCGCCGGGGCAAGAAAAAAGCCGCCCCGGTTCAAGCGGCCCCTGCGCCCCAAGCGCCGCAGAAGCCGGAAAAGTCCGCCCGCCGTCCCCGGCGGCCCGGGCAGCGTCCCCAGGGGGAACGGCCCCGCTTTGCGGGCTCCCGCCCGGTGCATAAGGGCAAGGGGTCCCCGAAAAAAAGCAAGTAAGGAATCAAATCACAAAGATGGAGGTGGCTCTATTTGGGTAGCGTAGGTAACAAATACAGAGTGCATGAGGTGGCGAAGGACTTCGGCGTCCCCACCAAGCAGATCACGGAGATTTTGACCAAGTATGCCGAGACGCCCAAAAACCATATGCAGGTTTTGGGAGATCGGGAGCTGTCTCTGATCTTTGAGAGTCTGACCCAGCACAACCAGGTTTCCGGCATCCAGGCGATTTACGCCGATGCCGCCAAGCCTGCCGAGAAGAAGGCGGAGCCCGCCGCTAAGCAGCAGCCCGCCGGCAAGAAGCCCCAGCCGGAAAAGAAACCCCAGCCGGAGAAGAAGCCCGTCAGCCGCGTGCCCCAGACCAAGGTGGTGGACACCCGCAAGGCCACGGCCGTGAACATGGACAAGTACGACGAGAAGCTCCAGGATATGGCCGACGCCCGCACCGGCAACAGCCGCCGGGACCAGCGCCAGACCCAGGGCAAGGAGAAGATCCGCAGCAAGTCGGGCCGCCGCAGCGGCCCCCAGAGCAACAAGAGCAAGCAGGAGGAGGCCGACCGGCTGCGCCGCCTGCGGCTGGAGGTCATCAAAAAGACCCCCGTCACCGTGCAGATCCCCGATGAGATCAGCGTGGGCGAGCTGGCCAGCCGCATGAAGAAAACCGGCGCAGAGGTGGTCAAGTGCCTGATGAAGAACGGCGTCATGGCCTCCCTGAGCCAGATCATCGACTTCGACACCGCCGCCATCATCGCCGAGGAGATGGGCTGCAAGGTGGAGAAGGAAGTGGTGGTCACCATTGAGGAAAAGCTCATCGACGACCACAAGGACGAGGAGAAGGATCTGGTGCCCCGTGCCCCCGTGGTGGTGGTCATGGGTCACGTGGACCACGGCAAGACCAGCCTGCTGGACTATATCCGCAACGCCCATGTGGCCAGCGGCGAGGCCGGCGGCATCACCCAGCACATCGGCGCCTATCAGGTGCAGATCAACGGCAAGCCCATCACCTTCCTGGACACCCCCGGCCACGAGGCCTTCACCTCCATGCGCGCCCGGGGCGCCATGGTCACGGATATCGCCATCCTGGTGGTAGCCGCCGAGGACGGCATCATGCCCCAGACCGTGGAGTCCATCAACCACGCCAAGGCCGCCGGGATCCCCATCATCGTGGCCATCAACAAGATGGATAAGCCCGAGGCCAACCCCGAGCGCATCAAGCAGCAGCTCACCGAATACGGCCTGGTGTGCGAGGAGTGGGGCGGCGACACCATTGTCTGCCCCATCTCCGCCAAGACCGGCATGGGCGTGGACAACCTGCTGGAGATGCTGACCCTTACCGCCGAGGTGGGCGAGCTGAAGGCCAACCCCAACCGCGCCGCCCAGGGCACCGTTATCGAGGCCCGGCTGGACAAGGGCCGGGGCCCCGTGGCCACCCTGCTGGTGCAGAACGGCACCCTGAAGCAGGGCGACATCATCATCGCCGGTACCGCCGTGGGCCGCGTCCGGGCCATGGTGGGCGACAAGGGCCAGAAGCTGACCTCCGCCGGTCCCTCCGTGCCTGTGGAGATCACCGGCCTGTCTGAGACTCCCTCCGCCGGCGCCACCTTCAACGCCGTGGCCGACGAAAAGCTGGCCCGTGAGCTGGTGGAGCAGCGCAAGGCCGAGGAAAAGGCCAAGGCCAACGCCCCTGTTACCAAGGTCTCTCTGGAGGATCTGTTCAGCCAGATCCAGGCCGGTGAGATGAAGAATCTGAACATCATCGTCAAGGCCGACGTTCAGGGCTCTGTGGAGGCCGTGAAGGCCTCTCTGGAGAAGCTCAGCAACGACGAGGTCCGGGTTCGGGTCATCCACGGCGGCGTGGGCGCCATCAACGAGTCCGACGTGATGCTGGCCTCCACGTCTCAGGCCATCATCGTGGGCTTCAACGTCCGCCCCGACAACGCCGCCCGGGATTCCGCCGCCCGCGCCCATGTGGACATGCGGATGTACCGCGTGATCTATGACGCCATCAACGAAATTGAGTCCGCCATGAAGGGCATGCTGGCCCCCAAGTTCCGGGAGGCTCTGCTGGGCCATGCGGAGGTCCGCCAGACCTACAAGGTCTCCGGCGTGGGCACCGTGGCCGGCTGCTACGTGCAGGACGGCAAGCTCCAGCGGAAGGACTGCCAGGTCCGCCTGGTCCGGGACGGCATCGTCATCCACGAGGGCGTTCTGGCCTCTCTGCAGCGGTTCAAGGACTCCGTCAAGGAAGTGGCCGCAGACTATGAGTGCGGCCTGTCCATCGAGAAGTTCAACGATATCAAGGAAGGCGACATCATCGAAGCCTTCACCATGGAGGAAATCCCCCAGTAACGGCATATGCCGCCCCGGAACGCAAACCGGTCCGGTCGCCTTCCTGCGCAGCGCCGCTGCGCCCGCACGCAAGTGCGTCCAAGTGTTTTGCGAAGCAAAACCTTGCTTTGGCGGAATTCACTTCCGCCAAAGAGGGTCATATCCGGGGTCCCCATGAAACCCCGTTTCATGGGGCGGGCGATATCATCGAAGCCTTCACCATGGAGGAAATCCCCCAGTAACGGCATATGCCGCCCCGGAACGCAAACCGGTCCGGTCGCCTTCCTGCGCAGCGCCGCTGCGCCCGCACGCAAGTGCGTCCAAGTGTTT